>Ga0209187_1001307_pt1 | contig 30093 bp, 28 predicted proteins | sample BantaG_FD_187430 | JGI IMG/M metagenome (GOLD analysis project Ga0209187, IMG submission 187430) | Marine algal microbial communities from Bantry Bay, Ireland - BantryBay_4 metaG (SPAdes) (version 2) | ecosystem: Host-associated > Algae > Red algae > Unclassified | place: Bantry Bay, Ireland...
TTGAAAAATAAAACATGTGTGCACTTTGTATTTTTCTGAATCAAGCAAATGGTATCAAATTTGGCGAAAACGCTAATCAATTCTTTATCAATTATATCTGAAAAAATTAAAAGTTTAATTTACTTCTTAAAAATATGGTTCAAAACCTCGCCATATTTCTCTGCATTATCGGCAAAAATGGTGACGATGACTCCTTTATCAATTTCACTCGCCACCTGAATCGCACCCGACAAATTGGCGGCTGCCGAAGGACTCAAAAGTATGCCTTCCGCCTTTGCTACTCGCTTAATGAGGTCATAAGATTCGCCTGTGGTGACATGCAAATTTTGGTCGGCAAGACTGGCATCGTAAATCTTTGGGACACGCGCTGTTTCCAAATCTTTCCAACCTTCCAAACCATGTAGAGCGGTTTCGGGTTGTAAGGAAATTGTCTGGATTGTCGGGTTCAAATCTTTTAAGCCGCGAGTCGTGCCGACGAATGTTCCCGTAGTGCCAAGTCCGGCTACAAAGTGCGTAATCGCACCATTGGTTTGGTTCAAAATTTCGGGGGCAGTTGTATGATAATGGGCTTGCCAATTGCCATCGTTGGCGTATTGGTCGGCATAGTAATAAAGGTCGGGACGCTCGGCAAAAAGTTCTTTGGCTTTGGCTTGTGAACCGTCCGTCGCATCGAATTTTGAGGTATAAATTAACTCTGCACCAAGCGATTTGAGGATGAGTTTGCGCTCTTCGGAGGCATTTTCGGGAATCACTATCGTCACTGGAATACCGAGTGCCGCGCCTACGGTTGCATAAGCGATGCCGGTGTTGCCACTCGTCGCATCAAGCAGGTGTTTTCCTTTGTACAAATCACCATTTATGATAGCTTGCTTGATAATATTGTATGCAGGACGCGCCTTGACGCTGCCGCCCAATTGCTGCCATTCAAATTTTGCATAGATGCTTACATCTTCTTTTTTGAAGATATTATTTAGAGGAAAAAGTGGCGTATTTCCAATGAAATTTCCTAACCGCTCAACGTGATTGAGTAGTTCTTTGTCTGTTTTATATTGTAATGTTGTCATTTTTTAAAATTTAAAAGAAGCAGGTCACTCAACATGGTCAAGCAACCCGCTTTGAACCAAATAAACTCTATTTTTATGGAAAACATTTATTGATGACATAAAAAAAGCCTTTCCCTAATGGGAAAGGCTTTTAAATTCATCATTTTATTAATTATATTAACTAATGACATAAACTGCCTTCCCCTTGTCTTTTGGACAACAGCAACAGCAGCAATATGTATTAGTTATAAAATTCATTTCTATTAAAATTGAAAAAGCCTTTTCGATAATCTCGAAAAGGCTCTTTGAATATATTTTTACAACACATTATCCGTCAGAATCTTTCGAGACTTACATAAGACAACAACAGCAATAGTTACTTGTAAATTGAATATGGATAATATTTGTGTTCATTTTTTATAATTATTTATACCACAAACATACAGTGTATTTTGATGACAGTCAAATTTTTTATGTTAAAAATTTGTCGGATACACTATAATTTAAATTAAAGTAAAATGAATTACTATTATTTCAATAAATTAAATTATGATAATCAGCGTTTTATGCAATAATCGGATGTGGTCGTTTCTATGTTCTTAAAAATACTAATTCTCCGTCTTTTTTAACTTTAACAATGGTCGAAGGTTCATTGAGTTGGATTTCATGTTGTCGATGCCGAACGACATAATCGACTTCTTTTAAAAAATCCTTATCAATTTCGGAGAAGTTTTTGGGAGAGTCTTGCTCTGAATAATTGGCAGATGTAGCCACAAGCGGAAAGTCCGCCGCCTTGATAAGCGCGCGACAAAAATCGTCTTTGACTATACGTATGGCAATACTCTCATCGTCTGCGATTATATTGTCGGGGAGGTTTTTAGCCTTATCATAAATAATGGTCAAAGGGCGGTCGTGGTAGTCTATCAATGCCGTAGTTTTGGGATGTACTTTGTTTACATGGGTGAGCAAGCGTGCGTAGGTGTCTATCAAAAGAGGCATAGGTTTGTCTTTGCTTCGTTTTTTGATTGCATAAATACGTTCTACGGCTTTTTTATCAAGTGCATTGCAGCCGATTCCCCATATTGTATCCGTAGGGAAAATAATAATTCCGCCGGATTTTAGAATGGGGACAATTTTTTGGATTTCATCGTTATCTATCATAGAGTGTCGTATATTTACAGTTGAATGAATTTTGAATGAATAAATAATTTGATGTATATGTTGTTTGTTTATTTTAAAAAATAGTCATTCATTTTTACCTGAAATAAATTGATAATATTCATTTTAGCAACAAAATTATAAATTTGAACGCGCTTCGTTATACATTTCTTGTTTTAAGTGTTGTTTTTTTTTCTGCAACTCATGGTTCTGCCCGACATATTATTGGTGGAGATTTTTCTTATGAATGTCTGGGAAACAATACTTATCGAATTACTTTGAATATTTATCGGGACTGTTATGGGCCGATGGCTACCCTTTTGGATGACCCAGCTTTTATTACTACTTTTCGAGGTGGCGGTATTCCGGCACAATATGGGGATTTTCGAAGGGTGTTTTTAACTCAAAGAGGGGTTACACCCGCAGAGACCGAGAGTCCTTGTGTACTACCTCCGCCCGATGTTTGTGTGGAATATGGGCAATATGTATTTGATGTAATTTTGCCTTATTTTGCGGATGGATACCATATAGTATATCAAAGGTGTTGTAGAAATAATACGATTAGTAATATACTCAATCCGGGAGATGTGGGGGCTACTTACACGACATTTATTTCGGGCGAAGCCCAACAAAGTTGTAATAATAGTCCGACCTTTAATGACTTTCCGCCTATTGTTGTTTGTGCGGATGATGCGCTTAATTTTGACCACTCTGCTACTGACACTGAAGGGGATTCTTTGGTTTACGAACTTTGTGCGCCGACCATAGGTGGAGATAGATACAATAATACACCGGAGGTTGCCTCTACACCTAATTCTGAATACCCTCATTATCCGGTGGTGACTTATCGAAGTTCTTATAGTAAGGATATGCCACTTGGAGGAGACCCACCTTTAAATATCGACGCAGAAACGGGACTTATTACGGGTACACCGATTGTATTGGGGCAGTTTGTGGTGGGCGTGTGTGTGTCCGAATATCGTGATGGAAGATTGTTGAGTACGACGCGCCGTGATTTTCAGTTTAATGTGACGGATTGTGAACGAAGTATTATCGCAGATATAGAAGAAGACGAACTTGTAGGACAAAGGTCTTATATAATTAATTCGTGTGGTGATAATACGGTTACATTTACTAACGAAAGTCGTTTGGTTAATTTTATTGACGGTTATTATTGGGAATTTGACACAGGGAATGGCATCGAAAGCAGTACGGAGACCAATCCTGCCATTACATTTGGTGGCGTGGGGTCGTATGAAGGTTTTTTGATTGTCAATCCGGGTAATTCGGATATGGATTGTACCGATACGGCAACAATTTTTGTTAATATTTATCCCGAAATTCTCTCCGAATTTATCTTCTCAGAAACGAACTGTGATAATAGCCCAGTCCAATTTACCGATCAATCTTACACAGGAAGCGGGACTTTTACCGATTGGCAGTGGAATTTTGGTGATGGCACGACATCCAACGAACAAAACCCATCTCACCTATTCGCGCAAGCGGGCAGTTTTGAGGTCGAACTTACGGTGACGGATATTAATAATTGTAGAGATACTTACGTACAAACGGTGGACTGGTTTCCCACATCACAAATTGATGTATCCATAGGTGATGAACTCAATTGCATTCCTTCCACGCTTGAATTTGTGAATAACTCTTTTCCTATCAATGGTTACGATATTGAGTGGGACCTCGGCGATGGTACAAGTTCTAATGAAGCTAATCCCGTACATACATACACAGAATCAGGCGTTTATACAGTAGGAATAACAATCACCTCACCTACGGGATGTGTGGCTACTGAGACTTTTCCTGATTTTTTGGAAGTTTTGGAATCGCCCATTGCGGCTTTTTCTTACATGCCCGAAGTCATCACCAATTTCAGTCCTGATGTAGATTTTACAGATGAATCTATAGATGCGGTGGACTGGTTCTGGGATTTCGATACAGGTGACAATTCGATACTCCAAAACCCTTATTACAGCTATCTTGATACTGGAAAATATGAGGTGCAATTGCTCGTTACGCATGAAAGTGGTTGTCAAGATAGCATCTCACAGGTGCTTGATGTGATACCGCGTTATACTTATTATTTGCCCAATGCATTTACACCAAATTATGATGATGTCAATGATGGCTTTCGTGGTGCGGGGCTGTTTTATGGTCTTGAAGCCTTCGAAATGACCGTGTGGAATCGCTGGGGCGAAATGATTTTTCAAACCAAAGACCCCGGTACCGCATGGAACGGACGAAAAAATAATAACGGACAAATGTTACCGCTCGGTGTGTATGTTTATCATGTAAAATTGACGGGAAACAGAGGCATGAAAGAGGAGCTGACAGGATATGTGACACTGGTGCGATGATATTTGTGTTAGGCGATTAAAAGTAAACATCCTTTCCTCCCAAAAAAGAAAGCGTCTTTCTGAATTTATTTCAGAATCTCCCAGACGACAAAGCGTAATTTTGGACAGTGGCTTCTGTTTAAAATTAATTTTCATTGTCCGGAAGATGCTGAAACCAGTTCAGCAAGACAGTTACTTTTTGGTTTTTTAAATCACACAGGTCGATTAAAATCGCCTGTACTATATCTTAATCGTTAAATAAATGCTGGAACAGATACAGAAGGAACTTGCAGCTACTTCGACTACGCTAGTGGCAGTGTCCAAAACCAAACCCAATGATGCGATACTTCGCCTTTACGAGCAAGGACAACGCATTTTCGGCGAAAATCGCGTCCAAGAATTGATACAAAAATACGACACATTACCCAAAGATATTGACTGGCATTTCATCGGGCATTTGCAGAGCAATAAAGTGAAGAATATTGCACCTTTTGTTCAACTTATTCATTCGATAGATAGCCTGAAACTACTTTCCGAGATCAATAAGCAAGCTGCCAAACACGAGCGTATTATCGACTGCCTTTTGCAGATACACATTGCCGATGAAAGTACAAAATTCGGATTAAATAAAACCGAAACGCTCGCCCTTTTAAATTCTGATACTTATATTGCTATGCAAAACATTCGCATTACGGGTGTGATGGGCATGGCTACTTTTACAGACGATACGTCGCAGGTTCGCCGTGAATTCAGGCAGTTAAAAGACCTTTTTGATCAATTAAAAAGTGAATTTTTTATTAAAGAAAATACCTTTAAAGAAATTTCTATGGGTATGTCGGGTGATTACCAAATTGCGATAGAAGAAGGCAGTACAATGATACGTATCGGTAGTCTATTATTTGGGCTAAGAAACTGATATTCATGTCCAAAAATCATTACCTTTGCGGTTTTAAAAAAGTAACGAGTAGCGAGTGAGTATTTGTCGGAAGCCTTGATACTCACTACTCGTGAATTAAATGACAAATAAACAATTATGAAATTAAAACTACTATTTACCACCCTGATTGCATGTTGTGTTTTTGGGATAGCTCATACTCAAAATACGGTCGGATTACTGTCTTATGATTACGGCAAAACCTTTGACGGTTACAATCTGCATTTTCCTCACAATCAAGGTACTGCTTACCTACTTAATAACTGCGGACAAATCGTTCACAAATGGGAAGATGACTCAGGATATAGACCCGGCAATGGTGTCTATCTTGCTGAAAATGGCTATCTCTATGTTTGTAAAGGCAGGGGCGCAGCTTCAAATAGCGACATTCATGCAGGTGGTGGCGGCGAGAAAATAGAAGTACGCGACTGGGACAATAATATCGTCTGGGAATATACACTCAATGATTCTTTGTTTCGTTTGCACCACGATATTACTGTAACGCCTGACGGCAACGTACTTGCCATTGCATGGGAAAGAAAAACAGCTGAGGAAGCCATACAAGCAGGTAGAGACCCTGCCAAATTGAATGACGGAGAACTTTGGCCCGACTTCATTATCGAACTGAAACCCGACGGCAATGGCGGTGCAAATGTCGTATGGGAATGGCATGTGTGGGATCACCTCATTCAGGATTTTGACGAAACAAAAGACAATTATGGCAACCCTGCCGATCATCCAGAACTGGTGGACATCAATCACTACGCCGGAGTTGCCGATTGGATGCACTCCAACTCAATTGATTACGACCAATTCAATAAACACGTCATGTTATGCGTACCGACCTTCAATGAAATATGGATTATAGAACGCACGATGGACTCGGATTTAGCAGCAGGTCATGTAGGAGGAACAGCCAATTCCGGTGGCGATTTGCTCTTTCGTTGGGGCAATCCGGCGACTTACCGTGCAGGTGACTCCACCGACCAAAAATTGTTTTATCCACACGATGCACATTGGGCGGATATTGAATTAGGTTTTGGTGGCGATTTCAATAAAATAGCTGTTTTTAACAATCGTGTAGGAGAAGACTATTCATCAGTTCACCTTATTGATGCTTATTTTGACCCATATAGTTACCAATATGGAAAAGATGATGGTATATGGCTACCAAATGAATTTGAATGGACATACAAACGACCCATACCGCAAGAAATGTACTCTACTGGTCTTTCGAGTGTACAGCGTTTTAGAAATGGAAATACGCTCATTGCGGTGGGCAGATTTGGTTATACCTTTGAAATTACGCCTGACGAAGAAATAGTTTGGGAATACAAAAATCCAATGCTGTCGGGGCAACCCGTTGCACAAGGTTCGGAACTGGCTATCAACAATAATTTGCAATTTCGGATGCACCGTTACTCCACGAGTTATTCTGCTTTTGATGGTCGTGACCTCGATACGCCACTCGGCTATATCGAACTCGAACCCAATGAAGATTTTTGTTCCATGCTCATCAATACGGAAGAAGTATCTATCATTGATGAGGTTAATATTTTTCCAAATCCAACATCAAATGAGGTTCAAATTGACATCACAGGTGATATAGAAGCACAAGAACTTGAAATATTTGACGCACTCGGAAAACGTATTTATCAAGTTGATTTAGATTTTAATAAAAATCATATTATCCCAACATCCGACTGGTCGAAAGGTGTGTATTTTGTCTATCTCGATAGTCGCGCAGCAGGTAAATTTGTTGTGATAAAATAATGAAATTTTAAACATACTCTAAAGCGATTTTATAAATCGTCATTGACACTTTACAAAATGGACAATCTCGTAATGACTGCTTTAGCTGTCAAGTGAGATAGAAAAATATTTATGGGTTATTATTCTAATGTTATTAAAAATAATAACATATTTGACAGCTAAAGCAGTCATTACGAGGGTCATTATTCAGCATTAATGTAATGATATGGCAGACAATCCACTAAGACTGGAAATTATTGTATTTTTCTTATTGACACTCATATTTTTGATGTGGTCATTCAAGCAATGCAGCAGCGAGCGCGACCCGCGAGAGCGTCCGCGTATAGAACGTAAAAAACGAAAAAATACCCGCCAAACGGCCCAAGAATATTCTACGTTATACGTGATAGTCGATAGCCTGAATATGCGAACTGCACCACATTTGGATAGTATGATCGTCAAACGCATACCACGAAAAGAAGCCGTAGAATTCTATGGTTTGCGAACTTCATTCCGACAAAAAATCAACATTAATAGCATAGCAAAGCACGAACCCTGGGTCTATATTCGTATGAAAAGCGGACGAGAAGGTTGGGTGTATGCAGGTGGTTTGAGTTTTTATAAAAATTAAGAAATCGCCTGTACAAATGAAAATAATACATTTCGCGTAGCGAAAATCATCAAATTTTTAAAATAATATGAAAAAAATCTTACTACTTTTTGTAGCATTATTTACCTCAAATGTCATTTTCGCGCAAGCGAATATTGCCGAAGCGCGCACGTATGAACAAGGCGAGAGCCTAACAATTACGGGTATCGTGACCAATGGTGAATCTTTCGGACCGATACGCTATATACAAGACGCTACGGGAGGCTTGCCGGTGTATGATCCAGACATTACTAATACATGGAATCAAGGCGATGAAGTGACAGTAACAGGTGAAATGGGTATTTTCAATGGCTTGATTCAAGTGACTAATGTAGCGGGTCATACGGTCAATTCTTCCGGTAATACACTACCCACTCCGCAAGTTGTTACACCCAATGGCATTAATGCGGATACAGAATCGGAACTCGTGCAAGCTCAAAATATTACCTTCACCGAATCTGGGAGTATTTTCGGAGTAGGTACACATGAATTTACGGATGATAATGGCGAATCCAGCCTCATCTATGTACGTAGTAATCATCCATTGGTGGGCGCGATTATTCCGCTTGGTGCGGTCAATTTGACGGGTGTTGTATCTGTTTTTAATGGCACTTATCAACTCTTGCCTCGTGGCTTGGATGATATTGAAAATGCAAACGCATTTACGATTACATCATTGCCAAAACAAAGCGATATTACGCAAAATAACTTTACACTTACTTGGGAGACCGACATTCCTGCCAATCATAGTGTTCGCTATGGCTTGACAGAAGATTTGGAACTTGGAGAAGTTACTGCTAATAGTAATGCTACTGTGGGAACATACACTTTTATGGGGCTTGAAGCAACAACATTTTATTATGCACAAGTCATCTCTGAAGTGGGTGGTGTATCGCTCGAATCACCTGTCAGACTGTACAGTACGGCTTCGACTTCTTCGGGTACGATTGACGTATATTTCAATAATATCGCTGACAATTCGGTCTCATCAGGTGCGGATGCGAATATAAAATATGGTCCTGAAATGTTACAGTTTTTCAAAGACCAAATCAATGCGGCGCAAACCTCTATTGATCTAAGTATATATAACAATAATCGTACAGATCTCACGGCTGCCCTCACGGCTGCACATGAGCGTGACGTAGTAGTACGCTATATTACGGATAAGGATGAATTTAATTCGGCACTTGATAATCCGGAACCAGAATTTGGTCTATTGCGCGTACAGGCTGAAACGGGTTTGATGCACAATAAATTTTTGGTGATTGATGTTGATTCGCCCCAAGATGCCACAGTCATCACCGGTTCTATGAACTGGACGGATAATAATATCGGTACAGATTTTAATAATGTTGTTGTTGTTCAGGATCAAGCACTTGCGAAGGCATATACACTCGAATTTGAGGAAATGTGGGGAGATAGCGGACCCGATCCGGGTTTTTTTGGTTCGCGTTCAGGTGCAAACAAAGCGGACAATACGCCACACCTTTTTAATATCGGAGGCGACCTTGTAGAATTGTACTTTTCTCCTTCCGACAATGTCGCTTTCAGAATAGAAGAAGCTGTACGTTCGGCAGATTCTAAACTTGATTTTGCTATACTTTCGTTTACCTATAATGACTTAGGTACGGCGATACTTTCCGAACATAATGATAATGTAGTAGTACGTGGTATGATTGAAAATACAGGCGATCAAGGTACAGAATATACACCTTTGAAAGATAATGGGGTGAACGTAATAGACCACCCGGCTTCGGGTACGATTCACCATAAATATTGTGTAGTAGATGCCGATGCGCCGAATAGCGACCCGCTCGTCATCACAGGTTCGCACAACTGGTCAGCAAGTGCCGAAACACGCAATGATGAAAATACACTCATCATTCATAGTGAAACGATTGCAAATCAATTTTGGCAAGAGTTCGAAGCGCGATTTGCAGGTACGGTTGGCATAGAAGCAGTAGCAGCCATTGAAGGATTTACTATTAAAACCTTCCCAAATCCAACGACCGAATTTATCAATTTTGATTTTTCTTTGGATAATAAAAAAGACATTTTGATAGAAATATATGATGTAAATGGTAAATTGGTAGAAAGTACTACACTACAAAATATTTCAGGTACATCCATCCATCAAATGAATGTAAAACACCTGACATCAGGTAGTTATTTTGCTACATTTACAATCGACGGATTGACTGTTTCCAGACAATTTGTGAGACGATAAACGATGACGGTGAACGGCAGACGGACACTTCGTTTGACGGTGGACGGGCGAGACGTTTATAAAATGAAATGGCAGATGTTTTTAAAACATCTGCCATTTCTATTATATACGTCTTGCATAACCTACCGTTCAACGTCAAGCGCAGCGTTCGTCTGTCGTTCACCGTCAAATAGCTTGATGATTAAAAGGCTGTACCACAATTTCGGATACTACGCCAGAAGTTGGTTGCTGACACACAAACCAAATCGTACGAGCAGCTTCTTTGGCGGTGATAAATTTATCGCGTTGTACACGCAGGTCAATATCGTCCCAGAATGGTGAGTCCACACCACCGAGATAAACATTTGTGATGCGTACCTGTGTGCGTCGCAACTCTTCACGGATGGATTTGACCATACCATTGATGCCGTATTTGGAGGCAGCATAAACGGCTGCTCCTGCCATTGGAGTTTTACCAAGTACGCCAGGGATGTTGATAAAAAGCCCTTTTTTTGCGGCTTTCATTGGCGGGATAAAAGCCTTCAATAAGTGAAATGTTCCTTTCAAATTGGTATTAATCGTGCGGTCAAAATCTTCATAACTTAGGCTTTCGAGTGGCTTGATGATGCCGATACCTGCTGTATTAATCACAATATCCAACTGTGTGATAGATGCGTGAATTTTACTTGCAACTTGCTCTACATCAGAGCCTTCTGCTACATCCATTCGAAAAACACGCTCTGCTGGAATGTCGTTTTCATCTGCTACTGTCTGCAATTTATTGGTATTTCGACCTGTAATGAAAACATTGGCACTGCTGCTTTTGAGTAACTTGACACATTCCTCGCCTATACCGCCTGTTGCGCCCACGACGAGTACATTTTTTCTTAGTAAATTTTCCATAGTTGTATTGCGAGCTTCAAGCCCGGTGTATGATTTTTACTGCGAACTGGAAGCTCGCGTTACGTAATTGCTGCGAGAAACTCGGCGCGTGTATTTTCATTTAAAAATTTGCCACTATACTCCGAAGTCACTGTACTACAACCGTGATGCTCAATACCACGTGCCGATACACACTTATGTTTGGCATCAATATAAACGGCTACATCATTGGTTTTTAATACCTCCTTTAACTCATTGGCAATCTGAACTGTGAGTCGTTCTTGTACCTGCGGACGACGAGCATAATAGTCCACAATTCGATTTAATTTTGACAAACCAATCACTTTTCCACTCGAAATATAAGCAATATGAGCCTTTCCGTAAATAGGTAGAAAGTGATGTTCGCAGGTCGATTGTAAAGGAATAGATTTTTCAATCAACATCTGTTTGTAGCGGTATTTATTGTCGAAAAGCGTGGAGATTGGTTTATTTTTAGGGTCAAGTCCTTTGAAGATTTCTTTGACAAACATTTTTGCCACACGACGAGGTGTACCGTTGAGACTATCGTCTGTGAGGTCGAGTCCGAGTGTGTTCATGATTTCTCGAAAATTAGTCGCAATTTTATCCATTTTTTCCTCATCGCTCAAGTCATGTGCGTCTTCTCGCATTGGGGTGTCATAGGAAGTACCTACATGGTCATCGCCAATCAGGTGGAGGGTCGTATTGTTGAGATGCTCCTTTTCATTTAATGTAATTTTTTCTGCGTTCATAGCAAGATAGCAAGTAGAAGAATGGCTTTACGCTCTTCCTGAAAATAAATTAATAGGTAATATTATTATGTCACCCTGTCAGCGTATTTGAACATCAAAACGATTATTTTGTTTAATTTTTTATGAAGTTTTTTATGCAAAAGTTAAACAAAACTTATGATGTCGTCATCATAGGTAGTGGTATGGGGAGTTTGACTACAGCCTGTTTATTGGCAAAAGACGGGCGGAATGTCGCGGTAGTAGAGCGTAATTTGCTGCCCGGTGGTTGTGTAAGTTCTTACTATCGAAAAGGATATGTTTTCGAAGCAGGGGCAACGACTTTGGTGGGTTTGGATGAAGGTATGCCACTTCGATATTTGTTGGATGAAACGGGTATAGAAATCAATGCACGACAGTTAGAAATTCCAATGAAAGTACATTTGAATACTGGCGAGATATTGACGCGATACCACAATTTGGAGGATTGGATTGCTGAAGCAGAACGGGTATTTGGTAAGCAAGGTCAACGTGACTTTTGGGAGCATTGTTATCGCGTAAGTCATTTTGTTTGGTCAGCATCCTTGCGGTATTTGAGCTTTCCGCCTTCAAGTCTGCGCGACCTTTTTCCGATGATAAAAAACTTTCAATTTAAAGACCTGCCTTATGTGTCTTCGGCATTTATTTCTATGAAAAAAATGCTGGCGAAATATGATTTATTGAAAAATAAAAAATTCGTAAATTTTGTGAATGAACAACTCCTCATTACAGCACAAAATCGTATCGAAGAAGTTAATGTTTTATTTGGCGGTACGGCTTTATGTTATACGAATTATGGTAATTATTATATCGAAGGCGGTTTGATAAATCTGGTGCGTCCACTTTGCGAATATATTGAAAATCAAGGTGGTACAATTTTTCATCGCACGGAAGTCAATGAAATTTATCCAACTAATAGGCATTTTCAAATCAAAGGAAACTACCGCAATCAAGCCATCGAATTAAAAGCCAAACAAATCGTCTCTGGTATTCCGCTTAACAATACAATCGACCTTTGGAAAGGTGAAAAAAATAGACGCAAGTCACTCCTTGAATCCAATGAATTGGTCAGTGCATTTAGTATGGGGGTTGGTTTTCGGGCGCATCGGGATTTTGACTGTATTCATCATCAAATTCATGTTGACGAGCAGCTACCGATTATTGATTCTGACAGTATTTTCATTAGCTTGAATCATCCGGCGGATACGACCCGCACGCCTAAAGGCATGTCCGTGATGTCGGTGAGTACACATATTTTTCATCCTGAAAAAAACTATCATTTTGATAAAGAAAAAATATCGGAAGCGGTGATTGATTTGTTGGTGAAACGTGGTTTTTTACTACGAGAAAACATTGTTTATACACATGCTTCCTCGCCACGTGCGTGGGAAGGTTGGACGGGGCGAAAATATGGTTTTGTAGGCGGTTACCCGCAATATCTTCGTACTAAACCCTGGCAAATGAATGATGCCCGCTTTGCCAAAAATGCCTACATCTGTGGTGATACGACCTATCCGGGACAAGGGATTCCGGGAGCCTGTTTGAGTGGAATTGTAGCGTATAAAAAGATGAAATTGGATGGGTGAGTAAGTGCAAATTCAAGCATTAAGTTTGATTCATTCAGGTATTAAATTGAAAAAAATACACCCGAAAAAGCGGATATTTTGATAGTAAAATATGATAAATTATTCGACTTGATTCGAGTGGTGATGAAGCAGGGATAGCAAGGCAACAAAACCCTCTTTATCAACATTTTTATACATAATAAATTTTTATTGTTCAGTAGAATAGTAGAATACAATATTTTATTAAATAATGAAAATGCAATTTGAGTTGAAGTGACCTGTACCGACGACTTTAGCCGTCGCAGAGCGTAAAAGTATATTTATAAATAATTGAATTTTATTTATTTAAAAATTAAAATAAAGTTCACTTGACGGCTAAAGTCGTCAGTACAGAGTTTGTGGTCAGCCTGTAAAGTCGTCGGTACAGCTCCTCAAATCAATGTGTTACAGACGTAGTTTTTTATTTTTTTATGGGAAAAAAGGTTGCTCAAAACACTTTTCCTAAAAGCAACATAACAAGCCATTTACAACATTTTTGGGTAATGTCGTTTTATCCAAAACATCAATGGGATATTCAACATTTATGCTTGGCTTGGGTTTACTTTATTTTGTGCTTTACAGTCTCATTTAAATGAGGTTTTGATATCGGATGTTGTGTAGGCATTTTACAAACTAACTTCACCACGATACATTTGATGTGAAAAAAATGTACATTTGTATGAAAAAAAATTACCTACCATAAAATTCACAGATATGACGACTGTACAGCCGATAAAAGAATATTACACGAAAGAAGAATACTTGGCTTTTGAGGAAGCGAGTGAAGGGAAACATGAATATCACGCAGGAAAAATCGTGGCTATGGCAGGTGGTTCGCTTAATCACAGTACCATTAGCACCAATGTTGCTTCTGCCTTAAAATCTATATTGAAATCACAAAATAAACCTTGTCGTCTCTTCAATTCGGATGCAAAAATATATGTGCAGCAATCCGACGATTACGTTTATCCTGATACCTCTGTGGTATGTGGCGAAGTAGAAGCACATCATATCAAAAATGACGGCATCACCAATCCCGTTTTAATCGTAGAAGTGCTGTCAGGAAGTACAGCGGATTATGACCGGGGCGCGAAATTTAGAAAATATTGCTCCATACCTTCTTTTAAAGAATATGTATTAATTGCACAAAATGAACCCGTTGTAGATGTTCTGTTTCGGGATATTGATTTTTGGAGAATGGTGACTACGATAGGACTACACAAATCTGTACGACTCAATTCACTGGATATTGAGCTACCAATGGCTTTGATTTATGAGGACATCAAAGACCTGCCGCCACCGCAAATTGAGTTGGATTTTTGATTTGTGCTTGGTTTGGGTTTACTTTATTTGGGGCTTTACAGTCTCATTTAAATGAGGTTTGGGTATTGAATGTTGTTTAAACGGCTACTTTAGTTGCCGATTCTAAAAGTGGTCGAATTCGACCACTTTAAAATTCGTCCACCATTAAAAAATTATGAAAACACAAATAATAAAAGAATTCCACGTCCCCGCCCCGATAGCACAAGTTTGGAAATCACTCGCCGATCCCACTGATGTGGTGACTTGCGTACCGGGTGCGTCCATCACCGAAAAGGTCGATGATGCGAACTACAAAGGTGCGGTAGTCACAAAGTTCGGACCCATCAAGGCGAGCTATACCGGCGACATCGAAATCGTCGAACTCGACGAAGCCAACAGCCAAATGACCCTCAAAGGCAGAGGCTTGGATTCCAAAGGCAAGGGCAGTGCAGACCTACTCATGGTCGGCAAACTCACTGGAAAAGACGGCGGTACACACGTCAATTTTTCAATGGACATTACGATTATCGGTATGCTGGCGCAATTTGGTTCACGCCTCATCAATGACGTTTCCGACCAATTACTCAATCAATTTGTCGATAATTTCAAAGCCAAACTTGCGTCGTCCGCTCCTGCGCCCGCACCCGTAGCGGCGGCTGCCTCATCTGCGCCCGTCACCATTAGCGATACCAATACATCCACTGCCGGAGGTTCGGATGCGAGTGTCACCGTTCAAGAGGTCGCGCCCGTCGAATCCGCCGCTGCCAAACAAGACGATAACGCCTTGGATGCAAGTGCTTTAGCAGGAACGGTTGCAAAAAGTGTTTTTGGAAGTATCATAGATTTTTTCAAGCGACTTTTTGGTGGGAAATCGTAACGTGAGCTTCCAGCTCGCAGTAAATCATTTCACTAACAATAACCATGACGAGCTAGAAGCTCGCGTTACGTTATGAAACATCCAAACGATCTAATAGAAATACTGGACCAGCTCGGCTACGTAGTAGATGAGGAATTGGCGACGGTGTTATACCTGATGCTCAAATTGGAAAAACCTTTATTATTGGAGGGTAATCCGGGTGTCGGTAAGACCGAATCTGCCTATGTTTTGGCGGCGTACTTGCAGACGGATTTGATACGTTTACAATGCTACGAGGGCTTGGATGTACACTCGGCGGTCTATGAATGGAACTATCAAAAACAGTTGTTGGCGATTAAGATTCAGGAGCAATCCGACCTATCGGCTACCGAGAAAGAGACGATGATTTTTAGCGATGATTATTTGCTCAAACGTCCTTTATTGCAAGCCATTTCCGCCGAAAAGCCCGTCGTTTTGCTCATCGACGAAATAGACCGCGCCGACGAAGAATTTGAGGCATTCCTCTTGGAATTGCTCTCTGCCTACCAAATCAGCATCCCCGAAATGGGAACGATAAAAGCCAAGTCTAAACCCTACGTCATCCTCACGTCCAACCGTACTCGCGAGCTCAGCGACGCACTTAAAAGGCGTTGTTTGTATCATTGGGTGCCTTACCCTTCGATGGAAAAAGAATTAAGAATTATCCAAAAACACCTGCCGAATGTAGAAGATACTTTAGCTTTGCAAATGGTCAAAATTATCGAAAAACTCCGTAAAATGAAACTCGACAAATCGCCCGGTATCGCCGAAACAATCGACTGGGCAAGAGGCGTACTCGCCCTCGACATCAAGGATTTAAATGAGGAAAATATCTCGCAAACGTTGTCGTGTTTATTGAAGTCGAATAGTGATTTTGCGAAGGTGGAAAAAGAACTGGTGTCGATTGTGAATTGATGTGACCTAAAACAATCCTATATCAAAGGTGTTACCTCAAAGACAAACACATAAAAAAGTTCTTTTAAAAAAATATTAATGCCTAAATTGCCCGAACCTTACAGGTTTGTAGATATATCTGATTACGGAAGACCCATCGCTAAATTCATCGCCAATTCCTTGAAAACAAGTTCAACGACTCCGGTTCACGTCACTATTTGGTTCATCATTTCTGGCATCTTTGCTATTATTTGCATGCTCAATAATTATATGTGGGCAGCTGCTTTTTTCTTGATTTGGAAATCTATTTTAGATGCCGCCGACGGCGAGTTGTCAAGAGTGAAAAACACACCTTCCTACACAGGCAGATATTTGGATTCGGTTGCCGATATTATTCTGAACCTTTTGTTTTTGTTGACTATCGGCTACATTTCAGCTACGCCAATCTTATATATCATACTGGCTTTTATCGGTATTCAATTGCAAGGTACGCTCTTCAATTATTATTACGTAATTTTGAGAAATCGTTTTGGTGGCGACACGACAAGCCGAGTTTTTGAGTACGAAAAACCCATCGCTTTTCTCGGCGAACAACAGAAACACGTTGATATTTTGTTTGCTTTATACGATTTATTTTATCGTTACTTTGATAAAGCTATTTACCTGATGGATAAAAAGGCGGAGAACAGCACATGGTTTCCCAAGTGGTTTATGACCACCGTTTCAACGATGGGTCTGGGTTCGCAGTTGTTAATTATGAGTGTGATGTTGGTGTTAAATTTGGAAATTTATATCATCCCGTTTTTCATTGCGTACAGCTTTTTTATTTTAATCTTTATTGGAATAAGGAGGGGGTTTGCGGCGTGAAGATTTAACATGACTTAATAAGATTCCACAATATTCATTTATTCAACATTCATTCATTCATTCATTCATTCATTCATTCATTCAACATTCATTAAAATTTGCATTACACCGAACATACATCATTCACTCAAGCCTTTATAGGTTTCAGCCAAGTCTGCCGAAGCCATGAACTCAATGTGGGCATCCACGAAAATCAGCAAGCGTTGATAGCAGCAACAGAGGGACTTTGGGGAGAATATATGCCGTTTAAATATGCTATGACGGCGATATATTGTACGCGACAAGATGAGTTGGAGCGATTTGATAAGTTGTTTGAGGACTATTGGGGGATGAAAAAAGAACTCCGAAAAAGCGAAACTAAATATCGAAATAAATCGAATTTAAAAAAGAAAAACAAAGGCTCTGCGGTCATGATGGGCTTGGATGGAGACAATGCCCAAGACGATGACAACGAAGCCCGCAACACCTCCGGCGCAACCGACAACGATGCCCTCCGAAAAACAGATTTTGCCCACGTAGAACAGATGCAAAATGATATTTTGGAGGAACTCGCCGAACAACTCTGGCAACAAATGAGCCTGCGATTGAAACGCAAAACAAAAGTAGGTAAAAAAGGAAAAATCAATATTCAGCAAACTATTCGCCGCAACCTAAGCAATGGCGGCAACATGCTCGAACTTATTCGACGGAAAAAGAAAATGCAGAAGTATAGGTTGGTTATTCTATTGGATGTCAGTGGTTCTATGGATAAGTATTCTTTTTATCTATTAAAATTCGTACATTCACTACGTGCGAATTTTGAAAATGTAGAAGCCTTTATTTTTAGCACAGAATTGGTACGTATTACGGATTTTTTAAATAAAAAAAGCATCTCCGAAACACTCTCTATGTTAAGTTTGAATACTCAAACATGGTCGAGCGGTACGAAGATTGGCGATTGCCTCAAAACCTTCAATGATGAACACAGCAAGCGTGTTTTGAATGGTAAAACACTCACCATCGTACTTAGCGACGGACTCGATACTGGCGAACCTGACGACCTCCACATCCAATTGGAAAAAATAAAACTTCGCACCAAAAAACTCGTCTGGCTCAATCCGCTCAAAGGCATGGAAGGCTACCAACCCATCCAACGCGGAATGGAAGCAGCATTGCCCACACTTGACCACTTTGGCGCAGCGCATAATATTGATAGTTTATTGGCATTGGAAAACATTTTGATAGATGCGTAGATAGTACAGATTGACTTTACAGGCTGACCGCGAATACCGTACCGACGACTTTAGCCGTCGCAGGGAGCATCGACGGCTAAAGTCGTCAGTACAATTCATTCAAAATTGGTTACAGTAATATTATTAGCGGCGGGAGAATCCAAACGCATGGGCGATACAGATAAGCGATTTTTATTATACAAAGGAAAACCGCTCATTAATCACGTCATGCTCAATCTATGGCACTCAAAGCAGTCGCAACTCGTGATTGTGATGGAAAATAATGATAATAACTTGTTAAACGGACAAGAAAGCGAGCAAATAAAAGTCGTCATAAATCCTGATTATCAACGAGGTATGACAACTTCCATTCAAGCAGGTGTAGCAGCAGCATCAGAAAACGCGACGGGCTATATGATTTGTCTTGCCGACCAACCACTAATTACTTCCGAAGATTATAATCTAATTATTAAGGCATTCGAGAATACATATTTATCAAATAAAAAATGTATAATTGTACCGTTTTTTGACCAAAAAAAGGGAAATCCCGTCATTTTTTCCTCACACTATCGCCAAGCAATTTTGACGCATAAAAACATGGAAGGTTGTAAGGAAATTATTCAAGCGAATAAAGAACATATCGTTACAATTGATATGCCGAATGACCATATTTTGAGAGATGTGGATACACCGGAAGATTATAGGAGACTCGAGACGAGAGAATGAGAGATAAGAGTTAAAACATTCAAAATTCATTCATTCAAAATTCAAAATTAAGCCATGAAACGCATACATTTATTTGAATTTGAGGATTTTAGTTGGTTTCCAAATTGGCTGCGAGTGCGTATGACGCGCCTTATTGTGGTTATGCACCGCCAGCCATTACTTTCTTTTCATCCCTAAATCGGAAACTTATTTTTGCCGCGTTCCTAATTTTAGAATAAAAAAATAAATAAAAATAGAGTTTGGGATGGAAATAAAAACAAGATATGTATTTTTATATTTTTAAACAAAAATTAATACTTTAGTCCGCCATTCAAAACTTGGTTATGGGATGTGGACTATATAATATCAAGACAAATGACAAAGTACATCACCCTACTTATTTTCACTTTTTTAAACCTTGCTGTGGTTTTTGCACAGGATACTCAATTAAACATCAACAGCAGAGCAGATGACTCAAACCTGCCTTTCGATGCTTCACTCGAACCTTTTTATCATGGTGTGGCTTCTGGCGATCCCTTGTCCGATGCCGTTATTATTTGGACGCGCGTCACGCCTACACAAGACGAAACGATTGTAGTAGATTGGGAAATGGCAACGGATACGGCTTTCGCCAATATCATTGCAAACGGAACATTTATGACCGATGAAAGTCGCGATTATACCGTAAAAATGGACGTAGCGGGATTGAATTCTGCAACAACTTATTACTATCGTTTTTCGGCACTCGGTGGTACTTCTCTCATCGGACGTACACGCACTGCACCTACGGGAAATAGCGACCACTTAAAATTTGCCGTCGTCTCTTGCAACAACTACCAATCGGGTTATTTTAGTGCCTTCGGACGCTTGGCAGAGCGCAATGATATAGACGCGGTATTGCATCTTGGCGATTTTATTTATGAATATCAGACTGGAGGATACGGCTATACGCCGGAGGTCGGACGCGGACACCAACCCGACCACGAAATACTCGAATTGAGCGATTATCGAATCCGATATTCTTATTATAGATGCGATGCCGATCTTCGACGTGCCATGCAGCAGCATCCTTTCATTTTGATTTGGGATGACCACGAAGTAGCCAACGATGCGTGGGTCGGCGGTGCGAATAATCACACGCCCAATGAAGGTGATTATGGTGCAAGAAAAAGTGCTGCGGTACAAGCCTTTTTTGAGTGGGTACCGATTCGGGATAATGCGACACAGACCGTCTATCGCAATTTTTCTTATGGTAATATGGCGGATGTCATCATGCTGGATACGCGCCACGAAGCACGCACGATACAAGCGGACAGTTTCGACCAACCCGACTTGCATGACCCCGACCGTTACTTGCTCGGACCTACTCAAATGCAGTGGTTCAAAGACGGACTTTCGAGTTCTACGGCACAGTGGAAAGTAGTGGGCAATCAAGTCGTTTTTGCAGAGTTATTATTGGAAGGTGCAGGCGATCCGCTTGGCTTAGAAGCTCGCAATTTATTTTTGGATACTTGGTTTGGGTATCCTACGAAGCGCGATGAAATCGTCAATCATATTGCTACAAATGATATTGATAACATCCTGTTTATGACAGGAGATGTGCATATTTCGCTCGGTTTTGACATTAGTACAAATCCTGCCGATACTTTACTTTATAATCCCGAAACAGGCGCCGGTTCTATTGCAGTGGAATGCGCGACTTGCAGTATTAGTTCCGATAATTATGACGAAAATTTTGGCGGTGAAGCTATCGCTAATGCGATACGCGATATTTTTGATGATGCCAATCGACACAACAAACATATCGAAGTGACCAAACACGGCTACCTTATGCTCGATTTGACTGCCGATAAAGCTCAAATGGATTTTTATTATTTGGATGACGGTATGAATGTACCAAATTCTGCGGAATCATTTAGTGTGGGTTTATATACAAATAAAGATGAAAATTATTTGAATCCGACCGACACACCTGCTCCACCTAAAGCTATTCAAGAAATACCCGCTCCCGACCCGACTGCGGGCATGACGACTCCGATTGTCTCACCCAATGACGAGATTTTACTGCTAAGTGTTTATCCGAATCCGTACCATGATAATGTGACGCTACATTACGCATTGGCGCGAGCGCAAGAGGTGAGTATTACGTTATATGATGCCTCCGGCAAATTGGTGAAAAATATTTACACGGATAGACAAGCAGCCGGTAATTATGACCTGCGTTTTACGGCAACAGATTTATCTTCAGGGATGTATTTTCTACATTTAAATACAAAAGAAGGTGGTTTGGTGAGAAGATTAGTTAAACGGTAGGGGAGAAGTACAAGTTCAAGCGTCAAGTTCAAGAATCAAATGAGATTGTACTTGACGCTTGTGCTTTCAATTCCCATTTTTTAACATACCCTGTTGCTCTGCATCTTCTATCAAGTTTTTGGGCAGCGACTTTGAGGCTTTAGCACCCAATTCACGGACATGCTCGGCGCGTCTGATGAGGTTGCCTTTACCTGTGGTGAGTTTATTCATGGCGGCATCGTAAGTAGTTTGGGCATTGTCGATTTTTTTACCGACTTCTTTGAGGTCATCTACAAAACCCACAAATTTATCATACAACAAACCACTTTGACGAGCAATTTCAAGGACATTCTTTTTCTGTTTTTCTTGCTTCCAGATATATGAAATCGTCCGCAATGTAGCGAGTAAAGTTGAGTTGGTCACCATCACGATATTCTTGTCAAGTGCATCCAGATATAAGTCCGAATTTTGTTGTAAGGCGAGTGTAAATGCGGGTTCTATCGGAATATACATCAGCACATAATCCGGCGTATTTATTTGGTATAAATGTTCATATCGTTTTGCGCTCAAGTCGCGGATATGATTTTTGATACTTTCCTGATGCGCTTTGAGATACCGCGCTTTTTGTACCTCATCACCCGCCTCAAAATGCGCCGAATATGCAGTCAGCGAAACCTTAGAATCGACCACAATATGTTTTTCATCCGGTAGATGAATGATAAAATCAGGACGTTTTTGATTGCCCCCTTGGTCACGATGTGAGACCTGTTTTTGATAATGTACGCCCAACTGCAAACCCGCTCTTTCAAGGAGCAATTCCATACTCATTTCTCCCCAATCACCTTGCATGCGCGAGTCACCTTTGAGCGCGTGTGCGAGGCTGTTGGCATCATTGCTGAGTTGCATATTGAGGTCACGAAGTTGTTTGATTTCTTCGCGGAGCGAAATGCGTTCTTCGGCTTCGTGGCGATAAGTTTTTTCGACTTTTTCTTCAAAGTCTTTGATTTTCAATTGCAAAGGTTGCAATAGCGCGTCAAGTTGCGTTTTATTTTGACGAGTAAACTTTTCGCTTTTATCTTCGAGTAGGCGATTAGCGAGATTTTCAAAAGTGGTTTGCATGATTTCGACTTCCTCTTGACGGGTCGAGAGTTGTTCTTTGTATTGTCGAATCATTTGACCGCTTGCCGAAAGTTCACGTTCTATATCACGCACCTCTTGGCGATTTTTTTCAAGTTCACTTTCGGTTTTTTGTAAATGTTTTTTTTCAGACAAATGTATCTCGCGCAATACATAATCACGTTCTACTTGTTGTTTTGCGAGATGGTTTTTTTCGTATTTTCGACGAATAAATAACCAAGATAAGAGTAATCCTATCCAAGTACCAATTAGTACAGAAAGCCAATCTATAAGCATAATATGTGAATGTAAACGCCCTATGTGTGAAGGGGGTTTACATTCACACAGTAATAACAATAAGTTGATATTGTTTTCGCAATAAAGTTATAAAAAATAATTGGAAAGATAAAATGACACGTGTAACTAAGTAGTAAGTCAATCTAATTATTAGTGCTAATTAAATTAAAAGTGTTAATTTTTTATGCGATTGCCATGTGTAACTTAGGGATTAAAAGATAATAAACGCTACATCTTCACCCGATAGCTATCGGGATTATTTTTTCTTTACACGAGCCAAAAATGACACGAATACTTACTGTATTTAAGGAGTTTTTTGAGGAAGAGTCGTTTTAAAATAAACACTGAAAAACATAAAGAAATTTATTAAGTACACTGTTTTATAAATTTATTTACATTTTTTGACGTTTATTTTGAAATGAATCGAATCAAAAATGACGCGAATACTCACTGTATTTAAGGACTTTTTGGTGAAGAGTCATTTTAAAAGAAATACTCAAAAAAGTAAATAAATTTGTGAAACAGTGTATTAAGTAAAAGAAATTAAATAAGTTGAACCACTAAGAACAAAAAACACTAAATCGAATCAAGGGAAAGGAACACAAAATCCTTGTAATCAATATGTTATAAAATAACTTAGTGACCTCTACATTAATTCGACCTTCGTGTTTTTTGTGTTCTTAGTGGTTCAAAATGTTGTTAGTTTATTATTGTCTAACTACTTACAATTGGATTTTTCGTACATTTGATAAATGAGGTACGGTATTCCGGTATTACTAATTGCTATATTGATGAGCGTGCAAATGATAGCTCAACCTTATGGTATTGCTATTACCGGAAATAAAAAAGTAGCGACTATTTCGTTTGAAAAGCACAGTAATTTGATTATTGTTCCGATTTGGTTTGATAGAGGAGAGGTGCTTAATTTTATTGTCGATACAGGTGCGCGATACACCATTCTTACCAGAAGACAGTACATTCCAACTAGGAAGGTTACAATGGATAGGCAAGTCAGGCTCATTGGTTCGGATATGAGTATTGAGATGATTGCTTATTTGGTGCCGCAGGTGTCGATGCGGATTTCAAATGTACATTTTAAAAATCAAACTATTCTTGTTTTGAAGGAAGATTATCTTCTTTTGGAGCATTTGCTTGGGATGCCGATACATGGTATTATCGGGTCGGATCTATTTAGGCGATTTATTGTAAAAATTGATTATAAAAACAGCCTCTTGACCTTATATGAACGTCGGGCATTTAGAGTTCCGACGGATTATGAGTGCCTGAATATGGTGATAGATAGAAAAAAGCCTTATTTGTATGCGCCTATACGTGTGAATAAAGATGTTGTCAAACCGAAGTTGCTCTTGGATACGGGAGCAAGTGTTTCGCTGCTGATACACCCTGATGTGAGTAAGGAAATTGACTTGCCGGAAGATGTCATTTCAGGCAATCTGGCTTATGGTCTGGGTGGTGAAGTAGAAGGTTTGATAGGACGCGTGGAGCAACTCAAATTGCCGCCTTTTGAGTTTCGGAATCTCGTTACTCATTTTCAAGATTTGAGTAATACTTTGGACAGTACTTATATGGATGATAGAGAAGGTATTATCGGTGGCGAACTGTTGAACCGTTTTACGGTCATCTTGGATTATCACGAACAAAAACTCTATCTCAAACCCAATAGAAAGTACAATCGCGCTTTTGATTACGATAGAAGCGGAATGTCTTTGCTGGCTTCGGGACGGAATTTGAAAGACTTTATTATAAGGCGTGTAATTCCTGATTCGCCTGCCCAAATAGCCGGTGTACAAGTGGGAGATGTCTTGCTTCGTATCAACGGACAAGGGCATCGCTCACTGACTTTACGGCAGATTACGAAGATATTACAAGGCAGACCGAATAAACGTATTCGCGTGGTTTTGCTTAGAAATGATGAAAAAGTGAAAATGCAATTTCGACTTAAAGATTTGATTTAGAGTAACTAAAGTATTACGAATTAATTATTTTATTGCAATTGAAAGAAATGTTATACTTTTGTGCCGTTTTTCGAGCCTTCTCTACATCTCAATGTTGGTATTTGGTTTGAAATTTGCAATAGCATTTAAAATTTTTAATTTAACATTATTCTAATATTAAAACGTAATTATTTACCACCAAGAACACCAAGTACACAAAAGTCGAACTAACGCAGAAGAACACAAGAAGTTATTAAGAAATTTCTTTAACAATGTACTTAGTTTTCTCTCATATATAGGTTGATGTTAGTGTCTTTAGTGAACTTAGTGGTAAGTTTACATTAAAACGAAATAAAAAATGAAGTCATTAAATTTAAAGTCTTTATCATTTTTCATTGCTTTGTTATTTTCCTGTTCCTTGTTATTCACATCATGTGAAGACGACATGACGGATGAACCAAATTTTCCTGACACACTCACAGAGGTGCTTGCAGATGATTCTGAATTGACGATGATAGTAGAAGCTATTGAGTTGACCAGTCTTACTTCCCAATTGAACAACACGATTGATGGTGTTACGATTTTTGCACCGACCAATACTGCTTTCAATACTTTTTTGAGCAATGCAGGTTATTATTCTTTGAGTGAAGTACCTACAGAAGATTTGAAAAAAATCTTACTTTATCACACATTAGATGGTAATGTAGGTTCTTTTGACCTTGAAGATGGATACGTAAATACCTTGGCAGAGGCTGATGTGGACGGCGCACCTTTTTTGAGTCTTCGCGTAGATCCTACAAACAATACCTTGAACAATACAACAGATATTACTTCTTTTGACATTGACGGTATCGGCAATACGATTCATGTCATAAATGCTGTCAATACAATTCCTGATGTCGTAGATGCTGCTGATAATGACGGTCGTTTGGGACGCTTGGTCTTGGAATTGGAAACAGCAAGTCTTTCAGGTGATTTACAAACTGATGGTCCTTTCACTATATTTGCACCAAATGATGATGCTATACAGTGGGGTACTTCTATGGGTATTGCTGATGTGTCGCAGATATTACTTGACCATGTAATAGCAGGTAATTTCCGTTCGGAAGACCTCTCACACGATATACTACTTCAGAGTCTAGGTATGGACAATGTTAATGATTACAGACTTCGTATTACTCAAATAGGTGAAGAAACAGAAATCAAAATCGTTGAAGCAGATAATACCAATGTAGCGATTGCAACTGTATTAGTTACTGACATTCAAGCGAATAATGGCGTATTGCATATTATTGATAATGTCATCGTTTTTCCACAATAAAAATAGAAAAGATATTTTATAAAAATATTCATGCCCATAAAATCCGTAGGATTTTATGGGCTTTTCATTTTATGCCAATTCGTTTCGTCTAAATTTTTCGCTACTTGCTCGAAGGGATTTTTTTTAATAATGATGAATCAGCATCTTCGTCATTCATTTGAATAATACCTTATTTACTGGACTTTGGACATTTTGGAAATTAGGGAACTGGGAAATTAGGCTTAAATTCGTAATCTGTTGATTATCAGCTACTTATTTTTAATTAAAAATAAAAAACATCTATTTTATTTTACTTTGTAAAAAATTAAATAACAGGGTTTTACCTAATTCCTAATTTCCCAGTTACCAAATGTCCAAAGTCCAATTATTTACATTTCATCATTAAAAACATATTATGATTATCACCAGCACTTCCACCATCCCAAATAAAGAAATCGCAGAAATCGTAGGTATCGCAAGAGGCAATACAGTCAGAGCGCGTAATGTCGGTCGCGATATTTTTGCCAGTTTAAAAAACCTCATCGGTGGCGAAATCAGTGAATATACCAACCTCCAAGCTTCTGCTCGCGAACAAGCTCTCCAACGCATGGTCGAAGATGCCGAAAGCCTCGGTGCAGATGCCGTTGTCAATGTTCGTATGACCACTTCCATGATAATGCAAGGCATGTCAGAACTGCTCGTTTATGGTACGGCAGTGAAGTTGAAATAAGGAAATAGTTGTATTAGCTTAGTGTTTTGTTTACCTTTGCTTGATTACGAAAATAAAGTACGAACGACATTAATTCATGCCTCGCATTCTCGCCATAGATTACGGAACCAAACGAGTTGGGATAGCCGTTTCTGATCCGCTGCAAATCATTGCTACGGGCTTAGATACCGTTCCGAATGAGCGACTTATGGATTTTTTGAAAGATTATGTAAGTCGAGAAGAAGTCGAAACTTTTATCGTTGGCGAGCCTTTGGATATGAATGATAAAGTTACGGTGACAACGAAATTGGTCTATGATTTTGTAAAGAAATTGGAGAAGACATTCCCGAATATTCCCATAAAATTGGTGGACGAACGCATGACTTCCATTGAAGCCGGACGCATCCTTGTACAAAGTGGTGTGAAGAAGAAAAAACGTCGTGAAAAAGGACGCATTGACCGGATTAGCGCGATATTGATTTTGCAAGATTACCTTGAAAGTTTGCGCTACCAAAACAATAAAACCGATTAAAACGTTCTAATCATCTGTAAACATGTATGTGAACTTTCCCGATGACGGGATTGAATTTGAACTTAAAAATGATTCTACCGATATACGCCTACGGGCAACCTGTCCTGAAAAAAAGATGTGAACCAATAGATAAGGATTATCCCGAATTAGAAACCTTAATCGCCAATATGTGGGAGACCATGTATAATGCAGAAGGAGTTGGTTTGGCAGCACCTCAGATTGGGCTTCCTATACGTATGTTTCTTGTTGATACTGTGCAAAGTATGGAAGAAGGCGAAGAAGATAAAGGTATCAAAAAAGTGTTTATCAATGCCCAAAAAATCAAAGAAGAAGGCAAAATTTGGGACTATGAAGAAGGTTGTTTGAGTATTCCGAATATTAGAGGTGATGTGAGTCGTCCGGAAGTATTACGCTTGCGTTATATGGACAAAAACTTCAAGGAATACGAAGAAGTTTTTGACGGAATTAATGCGCGTGTTATTCAGCACGAATACGATCATATTGAGGGCATTTTATTTACACAATTGCTCAAACCAATCAAAAAGAAACTCGTCAAACGCAAACTCGGAAAAATTGCAAAAGGCAAAACCGATGCTTCGTATCGTCTAAAATTTAGATAGAAAAGTATAGGTTTCAGAGGTTTTTCAATTCTTCTTTCTCTGATTTTTTCAAACCCTTAGCGACCAAATCGTAAGAATGGTCGATCATTTCAATCAATAAATCATTGTTGAGGCTATCTTCAAAATCAACGGTATTCCAATGTTTTTTACTCATGTGAAAGCCGGGTTGTACTTCAGGATACATCTCCCGAAGTTCGAGTGCGCGATCAGGGTCGCATTTAAGATTGACTGTAAAACCTTCGCGACTCAAACCCGTCAAAGCAAACATCTTGCTCATCACCTTAAACACTAAGGTACTCTCATCAAAAGGAAAACTCTCCGTCACACCCGGCTTAGACAGGCAATATTCTCTAAATTCTTCTATGTGCATATATAAGGTGTTTTTAGTAGCGAGTGACGAGTAACGAGGCGAAATAAGTTTTAATTTTTTGATATAAATAAATGATAATCAATTGATTGACTGTATTTTTCGCTACTCGCTACTCGCTACTCGCTACTCGCTACTCGCTACTCGCTACTCTAAGGACAACAAGTTGGACCACAGCAAGGAGCTTTAACAACGGGTTGTGCATCAACCGCATCATTACCTTTCCATTGCTGCATGACTTCAGGAGCGGGTCGGGCATTTTCGCCTTCACCATAAACTGTAGCCTCGCCATGCGTATAAAAGGCTTCCCAACTCACACCTTGCGGGTCGGTAATCCATGATTTCTGGCTTTTCGCGTAGCAGCAAACCGTCTCACCTTCTTCAAGGATTTTACCTTTAGCGTTTTTCATATTGGCGTAAATTCCCTGTAACTCACCTTCGTCTTCGGCTTGGATGCCAAGATGTTCGACACCAGTTTGTGCGTGTCCTGATGAAATAGCAAAATTTACTTTTGGGTCGTCCAACATCCATTTGGCATAGTCAGATTTGACGACCGTTGCGGATGTATTGAATAAGGCATTATAAAAGTTAATGCTCTGTGTTAAGTCAGTTACTTTGACGTGAATATGTAATCTTTTCATGTTTTTAAATTTAAATTGTTAAACAAAATTTACAGCAAGACGCGCAGAGGACGAAAAAGACGCAAGATTTTTTGTTTTTTTCAAAAAAGATTAACAATCATCATCAGAATTAAGGGAAATCGGCACACCGTTTTTATTAGTTTCAAGATTACAGCACTTTACAATTTCTTCTTTCAACATCGTTCTTGCACGTTGGATTCTGCTTTTTGTCGCGCTTAATCCGATGTCCAGTTTTTCCGCAATATCGGCTTGTTTCAGACCCTCAATGTCCGACATTTTTAGAGGAACAGCATACTTTTCGGGTAGTAAGTTTATCAAAGGCTCTACACATTCAGCAAGTTCCTGCCATACACTTTCGTCGGCTTCTTCTATGCGTTCTATCGGTTCGTGTACGATTTTATTTTGTTGTCTCAATTGGTCGATAACCGTATTATGTGCTATCTGAAACATCCATGAATTGACGTTTTTAATTTCCTTATCAGAACAACAGGATTTGTGCATTTTCAGCAAAACTTCCTGCGTGGCATCTTTGGCAAGTTCTTCGTCTTTAAATCGCTTCATCACATAGCCATGTAGCTTGTCTTTGTATGACAGCCATAAATCCCAGACTTGATTGTATTGGTTGATTTTCATAATTTCGATGAGTTTATTTTGGACTGAGTTATTTATTTTTCGTTACTTAATCATCTGGACTTTGGACAGAAGTATCAAGTATCAGGACTGGAAATTATAACTATTTGGTTATCAGGTATTTGAATTGAGTAAAGCGAACGAAATAAACTGAACAAATAAGCGCAAAAGAAACCGTCCAAATCGGGAAGTTATTGTTTTATCGTTACTAAGACAATTAAAATTTACTCCGTTCTGATACTTGATACCTAATACATTTCGTCCAAAGTCAGTTAATACACTGTTTTATAAATTTATTTACATTTTTTGACGTTTATTTTGAAATGAATCGAATCAAAAATGACGCGAATACTCACTGTATTTAAGGATTTTTTGGTGAAGAGTCATTTTAAAAGAAAT
>Ga0209187_1001308_pt1 | contig 30087 bp, 23 predicted proteins | sample BantaG_FD_187430 | JGI IMG/M metagenome (GOLD analysis project Ga0209187, IMG submission 187430) | Marine algal microbial communities from Bantry Bay, Ireland - BantryBay_4 metaG (SPAdes) (version 2) | ecosystem: Host-associated > Algae > Red algae > Unclassified | place: Bantry Bay, Ireland...
CGTTAGCGCCCTCCTCTACTTTAAATATCTCCTGTGAAAAAAAATCATCCGGAAGCGTTTTATTTATTTCATAATTGGAAAAAACTCCGGTGAAGTTTCCCTCCGCCTCAAAGCCCATGAATCCGAAATTAAAATCAAGGGACTGAGAGAGCAGCATCCATTTGTCCGGCTGCGCAACAGGTACGTGCACCTGAGTAATAACCAGGGTGTCTAGCGCTGGTTGTTTGATCGCCTTACCGGTGACGTATAGTTCGGTACTTTGGATGTTCCATAAATCTTCCACAATATAAATAAACCCGGAAACTACCGGATCGGACTCCCGCTTTTTAATGACTTGAATCTTGTTAATTTCGTATCCATTTTCGTCAAAAAAGGTACCGATGAGTTTGTAACGGTAGTATTGCATGGCAGTATTAGCGATGGGCGAAAGGATTTCCCGTTCGATGTTGATATGGTTCTCGTAAAAATCGAAGTCCATCAGAGAAGCACGATTGAAACCAAATCCGTTGTCATTTCCGCTAACTTTGGAGGAAAACATTTCTTCCTTGATTTTATCTGGTTGAGCGCGGGAAAGTCGGGCTTGAGATTCGGAGAGATAGATAATGCCTTGTCCAGTGGAATCCAGGGTGCCGCCGAGGTCACCGATTTCCTGTCCAAGGATTTTTTCGGGGGCTTTGGTGAGTCGTTGATTTCCTTTTATGTAGACATCGCATTCGTAGGTCTGGATGAGTTCACGGTAATATTTTCGTTTGGCGATGGCTTTACGCATAATTGGGTAGGCAGGGTCTTCGGCATTGGCACGAATGACCACTTCTTCGAGTTGAACCGATTCTTTGTTGAGCTGAATGTTTAGGGTTTGTGGTTGGTCGGTCATCTTAACCGCAAATATTTTCTGCTGATATCCCACATATTGGCAAACAATTTTATATTCACCCGGTGGTAAGGTGAAATTATATACTCCATCGATATTAGAGGTGGTACCTTTGGTGGTACCTTGCACGTAGATGCTTGCAAATGGCAGCGCCTCATTGGTATTACTGGTAATGAGACCAGAGAGTTGGGCGAGCAGTGGTCCGGAGGTCAGAAAGAGCAAAAAAGTGAGGGTAAGGAATGTTTGGAGTAGTTTTGAATTCATATGATTATAAAACTGATTATTGGGGTTTTTTATTGGATTGATAATACTCAAAAAAAATTGTCTCGCAGAGGTGCAGAGGGCGCTGAGCGTTACGTGTTTCTAGATACGCGCAGACATTTTGGAAAAAAATTAGTTAAGGAATGTTGACAAAATAAATGAAGATTCTATACTTCCTCTTTTTCTGCATTTATTAATACCTCATTCTTAAGGATCAATAAAAGAATAACTTATTTTTTAATCGATCCTTGGCACAAAGTTACGGTTTTTTATAATTTGTATTTTTCTTTGAAGTAAGATATTATGGATAGCCAATCAGGGAATTGTGGGGAGCCAAAATGGAGGAGTTTTCCGGAGAAATTATCCTGTCCTCTACCTACGTCATGGTCGTCGATTAGGTAGTCACCTTGACTGAGTCCTTTGTTGGGAGAGATAATGAGTCGGTTGACCATTTCGAAGCCGAGATGATCTTCGACCCAGAGGCGCTTTTCGGTATAGCACAGGGGATTTTTGACCGAGGGAGCAGTTAGGATGTATACGTCGAAGATGGGTTGTTGGCGCAAGAATTGTACGGAGGAAAGGGCGTCTTTTACGGGGCTTAGTTTACGAAAGAAATCGTATTGGCTTTGTGGGTATTGGATGGCTGGATTTTCTTTAATAGCCTGCTGGAAAGCGGTGGTGTATTGGCAGAGGACGTCGTCCATGTCGAGGTAAACAATTTTTTTCATTTTTGATTTTAGGTTGAAAGATAGGAAAAATTGGTGTGCGGATGTGTGGATGGCCGGTTTTTTTGATCCCAGCTAGCGGCCGGACAAGTTGTGCGAAAGTGTTGATTTTCTCGCGGAGGGATGGTGAAAGCTTACGGTTGTGTATTTCTTTTGACGTATTTTTTCGCGCTGAGGCGCTGAGACGCTATAACGTGTATATGTTTTGTTGCCTTCTTCCTCCCTGTTGATGGCAAATTGCTTATTTTTGGCTTTCTTAGACAAGTAAAAAAAATTATAAGCAATGAGTGAAGGGGATAAATTGCCAAAGCCCATGTTGAGTTCTATTCATCTGCCGGTAGCGGTTTCGTGGCAGGAGATTCAAAAGCGAGCGAGCGCGGCGGCGGTAGGTAAGGTAATTGAGAAGTCGCCCGTGAAAATTACGATCAGAGACGTGGTAATTTGGGAAGAATTTGGCTTAATAAAAGTGCAGGTAAAGACGCAGGGTTCTTATGATGGAATCATTCGATTGGCGACTCGACCGGTTTTTAACAAGGTAAAAAACAAGTTTGAGTTTAATGATCTAAAACTGGATATGGAGGCGGAGAGTTTTTTCCAAAAGAGTGCCGTCTTTTTATTACGAGGGGTTATTGAGAGTCAACTGGAGAAAATATTGGATCGTTCGCTGGATGAGCCGATTCGGGAGTTTACTGCGAAGGCAAATGAGCAGTTGAAGTCATTTAAGCCAATGCCGAACGTGGATCTGGATGGGGAGTTGCGGGAATTTAAGTTGATTGATTTTGGGTACGATGCCAAGGGGGTGATGTTGTCGATGGCGGCGGAGGGGGTGTTGGCGGTGCGGGTGTTGTAGTGGAAATGGGTAGGTAATGAGTGGCGCTTCTACTGTACGACGCTTTCCGAACTTTCCCCTTCCCGCTAGCATCCCGCGAAGTTCAGAAAGCTTGCGAGGTTCAGAAAGCTTGCGAAGTTCAGAAAGCTTGGGGAATTTACTTTTTAGTCGCCCGTTCTAACTTATCATTTAAGGTTTTTCCAATATCCTTATCTGGCAATCGTTCCGCCACGATTAGATCCAGGTTTAGTTTATCCAAACGGTGCATGGCGGCGTATAGATTTTTGGCGGCTTCTTTTAGATTCCCGGAGGGGGATAAAATTTCTTGATGTGCTAGTGTAATTTCCGGAACAGGATTTTTAAAAACTAATACGCCTATTTTTTTATTAAAAAAGGTTTGTACTAAATTTTCCACCTCATCCGTAAGATGCATGGGCGTGGACGGCGCGTAATGTCGTGAGAGCATGCCGGGTGCTTTTGGTGCATTATCTGCGTGGGTATTAGCGTGAAGTTTGCCTATTTTATTTTCAATTTGTTCGATCGACAAAGATCCTAAACGATAAACGACAGGTTGGTTATTTTCGAAACCAATGATGGTGGATTCGATACCTCGTGCACAAGTTCCACCATTTAAAATCACATTTAATCCTTCAGAAAAATAATTCGCAACATGCTCGGCGGTCGTAGGACTGATCGAACCAAAAGGATTTGCACTCGGTGCAGCCAAAGGAAAATCCAGCTTATTTAAGAGTGCCAGGGCCATCGGATGATTGGGCACTCTGACGGCAACGGTATCTTTTCCAGCTGTGACAAGATCTGGAATGATCGACTGCTTTTTTAAGACCAAGGTCAAAGGCCCCGGCCAAAATTCCTTCGCTAATATCAGTGCTATCTCCGGAATTTCTCTCGCCACTTGCGGAAGAAATTCAGCGGATTTTATGTGAACAATTAAAGGATTGTATAATGGTCTTTGTTTTAGAGAAAAGATGGAGGCAATAGCCGTTTCGCTAAAAGCATTTCCGGCCAGTCCGTAAACGGTTTCGGTCGGCAAAGCAATGATTTTGTGATCGTTTAGCGCTTTGATGGCCAGGGATAAGTCGGTGGTGATCATAGCGATTATGATAATTTTTTAATTAAGCTTTGTCCAGAAAAGGCATTTCTTCCTGGCATACCGATTGTTCCGAATCTCATTTTTTTTATTTTATAATGCGAACCAGGTTTTAAACATAAATTTATGAACTGATAATTGGTTGTATTCGTCCATAAAATCCGGAAACCGATCTTCTCCAATGTTTAGTTCATGTCCATACTTATGATTAAGTTTGGTAATCACCTCCCAGTATATTTGGATAGTAGACTTTCCGGAGGATTGAAAAACCACTCCCCCTAAATTTAATAATGTAATTTTTTTTTGCCTTCTTTATTGAATTGGTTACTCAACCGTCGCCTTACTAAACCAAACTTCCGCGTAACTCCCGTTAGCATACTGCTTGGCGATATCTCCTCCATATACTTCCGAGCCGGTACTCCAGACCATATTGGTTTCTGGTTTTTTACCATTGGTTTGGTTGTAAGCACCTTGTTTAAAAAACTGGTCTTCCCCGGCATAGGCCGTGGGTTGTTCGGTGCCGTCCCGGTCGATAGAGGCGTACAAGGTTAAAATTTGTTGTGGAATATCGGAAGACTTGATGTATTCAGACTTGATCAAATTTTTGGTAAAAGTTTTGGCTTCGTGATTCGGACTGGTGAAATTGAGTTTCATGATTCCATCTGTAACAATCACTTCGTAACTAAATTCTTCTCCTAAAGCAATTCCATCTTTCGGCTCATCGGGATAGGAATCAGGAGCATCGCCAATTACTGACATATCATGTCCCCAAACAGAAGTTGAGAAGTCCCATCTTCCGTCATTACTATCTTGCGTATTAATTTCATAATTCCAGTAAACGGAACCTTTGGTATGACCGGGGAATTTTTTGTAAAATATTTTTAACGGCTCGTTTTTGTGACCTTCGTCGCTATGAATCTGACCTACAACGACCGCATAAGAAGCCGCTACTCTCGCATCACCGGTAGTAGACACATGCTGTACTTTTAGGGTACCGGTAAGTCTTCCCCCTTCTTTGGGTTTCCATCTTCTTTTTTCTCCTAATTCGGTTCTGGTATTACTTGAATTTTTAGTAGTAATTCCGGAATTAGGTGTTTTATAAACCACCCAGTTTTTTCCGTCTTCATTTACAGTGTAGAAATAGTCTTTCTTTTCATAACCAACCAGGTCTTTGGACGATTCTCCGTCTCCCAGTTTGATGACCCATTTATCATAATAAGGAAATACATCGCTGGGATAAGTGGTTGCCTTTTCGGTTGGCTTATCCATTTTCGCCTGGTTATCCGGAGCTTTATCTTTACAGTTTACACAAAGCATGGAAATGCTTAGTAGTAAGAAAAGTATTGGCAGAATTGATTTACTATTTTTCATGTTTGTGATTTTTTTGTAAATGTAAATTTTAAGTACAGGACAAAAGTTTTAAAAGATAATATTTTTTGCCACAAGACGCCAATACACCAAGGTTGTGTTTTAATTGTCTGTTCGTTAAACTGTTTAATAAAGTGGTATAAACCTTATTCGTGGGAACCATAAAAACGAAAGATAGGAGATTTGGGGTATTGATCCAAATAAATAGCGCACCGTTATTCATTTTAAATGGTAACTCAGATAACCGTAGGGGAAGTTCCTAAATATTTTGTAATATTACCTTGACACACCCTCTATAATAAAAATCTCGCCATGATTACCACTTTTATCATTCTACTTGTCCTCCTGGCATTCATACTGACGCTCCCCATCCAGCTGTATATTGCGGACAAATTATTTAGACCTGCCCACGTTGGCGTCGGAAATCTACTGGACTATCCACCTGGTTTTTCCTGGATAAATCGACCTAATCCAAATTGGTCCGTGGAGAAACGAACCATCACCCTGCAAAATGAAAGAACCTACGAGATTCCACTAAATGAGTCTGGCCATTTTGTGTTATTATACGATTGGGAGGTAAAATTTACGATGGATAAGATAAAATATGTATTGATCCTTCCCGCGCTTTCTACCACCGATTTTGCCAGTATTCCAAAGCTTTTCCAATCCTTTATCTCACCTCTGAGCAATACGGTTTATGCCGCTATTCTCCATGATTATTTTTATCGAAATCCAAAAGATCCAAAGGCAAAAGCCATCACTCGGGCCGAGGCGGACCGCATATTCTACTGGTGTATGTTGGCAAGAGGTGTTTGGAAAATAACGGCCATAGGAATGTATTTTGCGGTAAGAATTGGCGGAGGTAATAGTTATAAGCGGAGGTAATATTTGCGTTGGTGGATGGAACGGTGCTAAATTTAGGAATGAGTTAATAATAAATTTACGTTTTTGGCTTGATCTTTTTGCCGCTAGTCTCGTTAAAAGCCTCGTGATAGCGCGGCTATCGCTACTTTTTTTGCCTTACTAGCAACAAAAATCTCTAACCCAAAATTCTTAATTCATTAATACCTCATTCCTTATGTAATAAATACAAACAATTTTTTCATTATTCTTAAAAATAATAACCAAACCCTAGAATTATGCCAACCTCTTTTATCACCAACTTCCTCCAATCCACTATAAAACAGTTTACCTATTATAAAATGCTGGGAGATAAAACCTTTGACCAACTTGTCGACGAAGATTTATTTTGGCAATCACCCTCCGAGAATAATTCCATTGCCATTATTGTCAATCATCTACACGGCAATATGCAATCTCGATGGACCAATTTTTTGACCACCGATGGAGAAAAGGATTTTCGTAATCGTGACCAGGAATTTGAAAATTTAATAAAAACCAGAAGCGAACTTATCGCTAATTGGTCCGAAGGTTGGCAGACATTATTTACCGCTTTGGATTCCGTTGATGAAGAAAACTTTGATCAGCTCGTTTATATTCGTAATCAGGGTCACACGATTGTTGAGGCGATTAATCGTCAGTTGGCCCACTATGCTTATCACGTTGGACAAATTGTGTTAATTGGTCAAATGCGTCGTGGAAAAGACTGGCAAAGTCTTTCTATTCCCAAAGGAAAGTCTAAAATTTATAATGAAAAAAAGTTTGGACAGGAAAAGAAGCGAGGTCACTTTACGGATGAGTTTTTAGCCTACATTCCCATATTTTTTTATCTTTAGGAAACGACCTTTTAAATAGGTACGAGAGACAAAACCATTGAGGTAAAAAGCATTGAGGCAACCCTGACTTTTAAAATAAGTCGCTAAATCAAAGAAGTTTATTTTTCCCTTTGACAGAACAAATAATAAAATAGAAATTTCCTTATCTTCGCCCCTAAAAAACATCTATGCCCGTTTCCAAGAAAAACGCAGAACAAAAAAGACTAGACGATCATTATTCTGGCAAAGAAAGATGGCTTGACTGGGGCCCCTATCTCAGTGAGCGACAATGGGGAACGGTCCGCGAAGATTATAGCCCGGAGGGAAAGGCCTGGTCGTATCTGCCGCACGATCAGGCACGTAGCCGCGCCTACCGCTGGGGCGAAGATGGCCTGATGGGTATTTCTGATATTCGCTGTAAAATTTGTTTTTCACTGGCCCTGTGGAATGGACGAGATCCGATCATCAAAGAGCGGCTCTTTGGCTTAAACGGAGAAGAAGGCAATCACGCCGAAGATGTGAAGGAATTATATTATTATCTGGATAGTACGCCGACGCATTCCTACATGAAAACCCTGTATAAATATCCCCACGCTCCTTTTCCCTACAAAGATTTAGTGGAGGGCAACGCAAAACGAGATCGGGACGAACCGGAGTATGAAATCACCGATACGGGCGTATTTGACAATCAGGCTTACTGCGATGTTTTTTCAGAATACGCGAAGGTGACGGGGGAAGATACCCTGATTAAAATAACGGTTGCAAACCGAAGTAAAAAAGCCGCACCGATTTACTTGTTACCTACCTTATGGTTTAGAAATGTTTGGGAGCCTGATCCGGAATTAAAAAAACCGGTTTTAAAAACCATGGCGCACGAAGCAGAGGGAGAAGAGGCCGTGAAGGTCATACATCCTACTATGGATGATTCCTATTATTTTTATTTTGCCACCGCGGATGAAGTCTTATTCACCCAAAACGAAACCAACCGTGAAAGGATATTTCACAAAAAAAATAAAACGCCTTTCGTAAAGGATCTGATCAATGATGTCGTTATTAAACAGGATTTTTCTACTTTTAAAAATAAACGATCCGGCACAAAAATGTCTGCTTATTACCATCGACAACTTGAAGGTGGCCAAGAGATAGTCCTTTATCTAAGAATTACCAATCAAAAAATATCGGGTTCTGCCTTCGGCGCAATCGTGGAAGAAACATTTACCAAAAGAAAAAAAGAGGCCGACGAATTTTACCATACCCTCTGCCCTGCCAGTAAAGATACCGATCTGATAAATATTCAGCGACAAGCCTACGCTGGAATGATGTGGACCAAACAATTCTACTACTTTGATGTAAATACCTGGTTAGATGGAGACCCGTCGCGACCCAATCCTCCCGAACAACGTAAGTCAGGTCGCAATTCCAACTGGCGAACCCTCAACAACAGGGACATTATTTCCATGCCTGACAAGTGGGAATATCCGTGGTATGCGGCCTGGGATTTAGCGTTTCATGCGGTTCCTTTGGCCGAACTTGATCTGGAATTTACCAAGCATCAACTATTATTATTTTTGCGGGAATGGTTTGTTCATCCCAATGGTCAATTGCCCGCCTACGAGTGGACTTTTGGAGATGTAAATCCGCCCGTGCACGCGTGGGGTTGTCTGGAAGTGTATAAAATCGGCCTGCGCAAAACCGGTAAAAGAGACACGGATTTTCTGAAGCAGGCTTTCCAAAAACTATTGATCAACTTTACCTGGTGGGTCAATCAAAAAGATAGTAATGATAATAATATTTTTGAGGGTGGATTTTTAGGCCTCGATAATATTGGCGTTTTTGATCGCTCCCATGAGGTACCTGGAGGTGGGACGCTGGATCAGGCGGATGGAACGGCCTGGATGGGAATGTATTGTTTAAATATGTTGGAAATGGCGATCGAAATTGCCCTGGTCGATCATACATTTGAGGATGTTGCCACCAAATTTTACGAGCATTTTATTTTGATTGCCGCTTCGCTGAATGAGTTTGGTGAAGGAAAAAACAATGCGTGGGATGAGGACGAAGGATTCTTCTATGATGTAATAAACTTTCCGAATAAAAATCGGAAAAATATTCCGGTGCGGGTGCGATCACTGGTAGGCCTTTCTACTCTTTTTGCCTCTTTTATTTTAGAAAAAGAAAAGCTCCAACAGTTACCTGATTTTTATAAACGACTCAAGTATCATCGTAATTACCGAGTGAAACATGATAGTTATCTGGTGGTAGAAGAAATGAAAGAAAACGAAGATATCCTTTTGTCTTTGTTACCCAAACATAAGTTAGAAAAGTTACTAGAAGCGCTACTCGATCCTAAGGAATTTTTGAGTAATTACGGTATTCGTTCGCTTTCGAAGATTCACCAAGATGGTTACCATGTTGAAATCAACGGAAAGAAATTTGGTTTAAGTTACGAACCGGGCGAATCCCGATCAAGTCTCTTTGGGGGTAATTCTAACTGGCGAGGGCCCATCTGGTTTCCGATGAATTATTTGTTGATTCGATCCTTGCGAACGTACCACGAATATTTTGGTAAAGACTTGATGACAAGGCTGCCCTTGAAGTCAAAAAAGAAAATAAACCTGGACAAAGTAGCCGATAAAATTTCTAATTTACTAATTGATATTTTTAGAGAAAACAAGAAGGGTTACCGTCCGGTATACGGTCCGGCTAGTATTTACGAAAAGGATCCTTACTTTAAAGACTTAATCTTGTTTTTTGAATATTTTCACGGAGATCATGGAGAAGGATTGGGTGCTGCGCATCAGACGGGCTGGACGGGATTGGTGGCGACGTTGATTGGTCAGTGTGGTGATTAGCGCGATCTTTTGCGTTCATATAATCTATTATTTCCTAAAATGACTTTTTAATACTTGTGGGAGTTTCTTCGGAAAACGAGTTAAGTATTTGCTCGGTTATCTTTATTCCTGAACTTCCGCCCCCTCGGTGAATTCCCCTCTTCCAGTGCAATATCAGAATGTAAAAACTTAGCTGCCGCCGCCGAATCCTTTACCTTTAAAGCCGTACGCTTTAACATTTTAATTTCAAATTCATTCAATACCTTATCACGTATTCCTGCTGTCCTCCATTCTGACATCGGTTGACATCTGTCTGCAATTCCTCGCGCCAGCGCCAAGGCATCCAAAAGTGCCTGATTAGCGCCTTGTCCTTTGAATGGACTCATCGGGTGTGCCGCATCTCCAAGCAAAGTTATCGGTCCAGCTTCCTCCAATAATTCAGGTTCGAGAATAGCACGATCATAGACTGGATAGCCAGAAATCAAGTCCGCCCTGGTCGCCTTTAAAATAGCCGGAATTGGCTCGTGCCACGGGGTCCGACGTACGGCTTCTTGCTTGAGTTCTTCCGGTCCTTGAGCACTCAATTTTATGGCGGCTTCCTCAGACATTGGAAAACTCAATTGCCACATTATCGAATCGGAGTCGTACGGCATCATATAAATTCGTTCGTTGCCATTAGCAGTTTGAAAAACGGTCGCCATATCTAACAAATCACTTTCAACATCTTTGAGCTGCGACAATGGACAAATGCCCAAAATAACAATCACTCCAAGATACTTTAATGGAGTAGTTTCTTCTCCAATCAATAAACGTCGGATGGTGCTACGAATCCCATCCGCGCCCACCACCAAATCTGCTTTAGCAGTCTTCGCCTGTCCGTCTACTCGAAAATTCAGTTCCACGGTTCCATCAGCCGCTTGCTTAAAATCTATCAGCTGGTGCCCCCATTGTACGATATCGTGGCCAGGGAGTTGCTCCAGTAAAGCCAGGCGTAAAGCCTGTCGTGCGATGTGGACATTGGTCCGTTTTGGCGGCTTATCGGGATTTAATTTTATCTGAGTTCTCATTCCCCATTCGCCGACCACTTTTCCTTGGGGCGTATGCACCAGGTGCCGGGTGGAGTTGACGCCTGCTTTTAACGAGGAAAGACCGAAGCCTTGCATCGCCCTACTCGCTTGTTGCAACGTAAGTCCGTACCCTTGAGAGCGGGCATCGAAGCTTTTATCCCACTCATATATTGTAAAAGGAATACCACGATGAAGACAGGCTACTGCCAGTGCGGTGCCGCCAATTCCCCCACCAATGATAGCTACGTGTGGGTAATTTTCGGCATCTGGTTTGGGGAGTGTATCGGCAGGCATCAGGCCGGATCCAGCACAGGTTTCGCAAATCAGCAGATTGGGTTTGGGACGTATGGGAGCGGTTCCTTCCTGATTATTTTTGTTGAATTGTTCCAGTTTACGTTGATACTTGAGTCGCTTTTTTTTGCGGAGCCTGCGGTTGGTTCTTCCGCGTCCGTGGCACTCGGGGCAGGTAGTCCAGAAAAAGGGTTGTTCGTTTTCCATTTTTATTTCTAATTGCCACTTTTTTATTCTCAGATATTTGCCCGTCTAACCCAACTCCTAAAATTTAAACCGATGCCAGTCATTTCCTTTCAGATACATCCAGGCAAGCGTGGTCATAATTATCCAGTAAAAAATCTCGGAAGCCCAGGCCCATTCCAGGCCACCGGTGGTATATTCTACGACTGTGTAAATATAGATCAAATAACCAATGGCGCAGACCGCTTGAATTTTTAGACCGTACATTGTGGCGCCCGTTCCCACTAAACCATTAAAAAATACACCTCCTACGGCAAAAAGGGTAATAATGCCAAAAAGGACATATAAGGTTGTTTGAGAATCACGGATCAAAGACATATCTTCTCCTCCCAATAATGGATAGAGTATTTGTTCTGGAAAGAAAATGACGGGAACAGACATAATCACAGTCATTAACAAACATATTTTAGCCGTTTTCCAAACAATCGGAATCACCGCTTCTCTCCGTTTTTGACCAATAAAATTACTGACCAGGGTATTGATTCCGGAGGCAAAACCCCAGGTCGGAATGGACAGGACCAGATAAACCATTCGAGTCAGGTTGGTAATGGCCAGTGAGCGTTCTCCCAGGTTTTCTACGATTCCAAAAAATACAAACCAGCTACCGAGCCCAACCACCGATTGTGCAACAATGGGCGTACTCATGGAAAGTTGTAATTTAATGAGTTCCCAGTCCAGCTTGGGCAAGCGGAACAGACCGTATAATCGGGCTTTTTTATCAAATAAAATATAAATAAAGAAGCAAATAAAAGCAATGCCCTCCGCAATAGAACTTGCTAATCCGGCCCCGGCAATCCCCATTTCGGGTAACCCAAAATGTCCGAATATAAATCCATAATTCAACACAATATTTACCAACGCCAGAATCAGGGTGTCTACCACGATAAACCACGTTCTAGCTACGCCTGTATACAGCGCAATAATAGCGACCCCGGCGTAGCTAAAAAACACCCCAAAGGAGCGATATTCGATGTATTCCAGACTTTTTTCGTAGATAATATCGGAGTTGACAAAGGCCGCAAAGAATAGACCCGTCCCGTATTGCATAAAGAGAAACATGACCAGTGCCAGTCCTAATTCAAAATAAAGCATGGCGTAAAAAGTTCTTCCTACCTGGTCCGGATCACGTTCTCCCATCCGACGGGCAATCAAAATCTGTCCTCCTTTGGAAAAGCCAAAGCCGATCGCCGCAATAATCAGGTAAAAAACGCCCACAAAGCCGATCGCCGCAAAATCTACTTCACTCAAATGATATAGAAATACACTATCACTCAGGGCAATAATATTTTGTACGGCACTCCCCAACATAATGGGTAATGAGATGGCAAGAATCTGTCGGTATGAAGTATCTAATTTCATTAGCTCGACAATATTAAGACTTTTTGTAGTATTATAGACTTTATCAGGAGGAAGTTACCTAATAATTTTAGAGAGACTAATAATATTAAGGCTGAATAGACCGCACTGTACACAATTCTGCTTAAAATCTATCGAATTCCCACTTTAGCTTGACATTAGGCAATTTTTTAAAGTGATCGGCCAATTTTTTAAATAACTTATTATTAGTAACTTTGCGCCCGATTTTAAATAAGGAATGAGTTAATAATAAATTTACGTTTTTGGCTTGATCTTTTTGCCGCTAGTCTCGTTAAAAAGCCTCGTGATAGCGCGGCGGCTATCCCTACATTTTTTGCCTTACTAGCAACAAAAATCGCTAACCCAATATTCTTAATTTATTAATACCTCATTCCTAAGGGCTCCACTTTTTACTCAAATTAATCCTCCTCTCAACTAAATAAGGGTATCCAGAAATATTTATCTACACTAAAGTTTACTAGTGCAGAAATATTTACCCTTTAAACATTTTTATTGACCAATATCATTATCCATGAAACTGAATAGCAAAAGTAAAAACTTATTCTTTTCTTTGTCGTTACTTTTTATATGGGGTGCCACCGGATGTTCGGGGGACCAAACAAATACAGAAATGAAAGAAGATTTAAAAGTACCCGTTGCTAAAAAAATTAATAAAGAACTGACCCAACACGGAGATGTAAGAATTGATCCGTACTATTGGCTAAACGAGCGAACTTCACCTGAGGTCATCGATTATTTGACAGAAGAAAATGCCTATACCAAAAAAATGCTGGCTCATACCGAAGCCTTGCAGGAAACCATTTACGAGGAAATTATCGGTCGAATTAAAAAAGACGATACTTCAGTTCCTTACCGAAAAAACGGCTTCTTTTACCAAACTCAATATCAGGAAGAAAACGAGTATCCCGTTTATGTGCGCATGCCAGCTAGTGATCCCACTACGGAAAAGGTGATGATCAACGTTAACGAGCTGGCCAAAGATCATGGCTATTACGCTACTGGTGGTTTGAATGTGAGTCCTGACAACAAAATTTTGGCCTACGGAGAGGATACCCTGAGTAGACGAATTTATACCATCAGATTTAAAAATCTTGAAACGGGGGAAATGTTGGAAGATCATATTCCCAATACGACTGGCTCGGTTACCTGGGCGGCAGATAATAAAACGGTTTTTTATAGTGTAAAAGATGATGCGCTACGCTCTTATAAAATATTCAAACACAAACTGGGCACCGATTCGGCCAGGGATATTGAAATCTACCACGAAGCCGACGAAACCTTCCGTACTTTTATTTATAAAACTCAATCCCAAAAATACCTGGTCATCGGTTCCTTTGCGACTTTGACCAACGAATACCGGATCCTCGAATCAGACAATCCGGATGGCGAATTTCGTGTTTTCCAACCACGGGACCGCGCCGGAAATCTGGAATATAGTTTTGATCATAAAGATGATAAATTTTATATCGTCACCAATTACAAGGCAAAAAATTTCCGACTCATGGAGACGGATCTAAATAAAACCGGCCTTAAGAACTGGAAAGAAGTTATTCCCAATCGAGCTGATGTACTGTTGGAAGATGTGGATTTATTTGACGATTACATGGTGCTTTCCGAAAGAAAAAACGGGATTACGAACATCCGGATAATGGGCGATGATGGCTCGGATCATTATATTGATTTTGGTGAAAAAGCGTATCTGGCTTACACCAGCACCAACGCTGAAATGGATACAGAAATCGTGCGTCTCGGCTACCAGTCCATGACTACTCCTGCGACTATTTTTGATTATAATATGAAAACCCGTAAATTAGAACAACGGAAACAAACAGAAGTAGTAGGTGATTTTGCTCCGACCAATTATCAGAGCGAACGTTTCTTTGTTCCGGCGAGAGACGGAGCGGAAATTCCGGTTTCTTTGGTGTATAAAAAAGGAACAAAAATAGATGGAACCGCTCCCCTGCTATTGTACGCTTACGGTTCGTACGGAGTTAATATGGAGCCTTATTTTAGTGCCGCCCGACTTAGTTTACTGGATCGTGGTTTCGTATTTGTGATTGCCCACATCCGGGGCGGACAGGAAATGGGACGACAATGGTACGAAGATGGAAAATTATTAAAAAAGAAAAATACTTTTACGGATTACATCGATTGTGCAGAATACCTGATTGCGGAAAAATACGCAGATCCGAATCGTCTTTTTGCGATGGGTGGCAGTGCGGGTGGCTTACTGATGGGTGCGGTCGTAAATATGCGTCCCGATTTATGGCGTGGGGTAATCGCCGCGGTTCCTTTTGTGGATGTGGTGACTACGATGCTCGACGAAACGATTCCATTGACTACCGGAGAATTTGACGAATGGGGAAATCCAAAAGATAAAGTGTATTACGATTATATCAAGTCTTATAGTCCATACGATAATATTGAGAAAAAAGAATATCCAAATATGTTAATCACAACGGGTTTACATGATTCACAAGTTCAATACTGGGAGCCCGCCAAGTGGATTGCAAAATTACGAGATTTAAAGACAGACGACAATTTACTGCTGCTTTCTACAGAAATGGAGGCCGGCCACGGTGGAGCTTCAGGTCGCTTTAAGCGAAATAAGGAGACGGCGAAGGAGTATGCTTTTTTGGTGGATTTGGCGAAAGGATTGGCGGATTAGTGGATGTGCAGATTGAGTTTTGAGTTTTGAGTTTTGAGTTTTGAGTTTTGAGTTTTGAGTTTTGAGAAAACCGCGAACACGCCAAGCGCCAAGCAAGTTTTCTTAAAACGGCTCGACATCATTCGGTTCCCAAAGCTGGACTTTGTGACCATTTGGATCTTCGATGTGAGCGAACTTTCCGTAGTCAAACGTTTCTACTTCGTCCAGAATTTTTACGCCTTGAGCTTTAAGGTCTTTAAGTAACTCCTCTAGATTATCGACTCGGTAGTTGATCATATAATGCGATCACTCTAGGATCGACTAAACGTGAGGCCTCGTATCTCGGCCAACATAATGCGATATCACCTCCTCAATTAATCTTTCGTAGAAACCGCTCCTTCATCAAAATCCCTTATTTCTTACCGAAAAATACGGAAATAGCAGGAATCTTCCCCTATTAAAAAATATTATTCAAAATTTTTTAAATGGCCAATTTGATGAAAGGCCATATTATATTTTATAAAAATACAAATATAAAGACATATGGCGTACTTATTGTAACCATAACAATAAGTTATTGTTTAGTAATACAATTCCGAAAATTTCAAGGTTGGCGAATAACGCAACTTTTACCCTAGAAACTGCGCTTAAAAGGGTTATTATTGCGGTTTTTTAAAAAATCTTATTTATGGTAGATTTCATTAGACAACGAGCAGGGAATGCGAAGAACGATATTTTGAGTGGATTGACGGTGGCTTTAGCACTGGTTCCCGAGGCGGTTGCATTTGCTTTTGTGGCGGGTGTAGATCCGCTGGTGGGCCTCTATGCGGCTTTTATGATTGGATTGATTACCGCTATTTTTGGTGGCCGTCCGGGAATGATTAGTGGAGCAACGGGTGCTTTGGCGGTGGTCATGGTTAGTCTGGTAGCGACGGGTAATGCGATGGGAGAACCGGGAGAAAATCTGGGTCTTTATTATCTTTTCGCGACGGTTATATTAATGGGTTTCATTCAGGTAGCTGTGGGGCTTTTGAAATTGGGTAAATTTGTCCGGCTGATCCCGCATCCGGTGATGATGGGTTTTGTGAATGGTCTGGCGATTGTGATTTTTCTTTCGCAATTAGGGATGTTTAAAGAAATGAATAATGGCGTGGCGACCTGGCTGCAAGGAGTAGAACTTTATACCATGATCGGTTTGGTTTTGCTGACCATGGCGATCATGCATTTTTTACCAATGATTAATAAAAAATTACCGGAAGCACTGGTGGCCATCGGAGTCGTTTCGGCGATTGCGATTCTAGGTAATTTAGATGCGGCGACCGTGGGTAGTTTCATTAGAGATGGTGGTGGAGAAGGATTGCAAGGAGGATTGCCCGTTTTTCAAACCGCAATATTTTCTAAAATTCCCATGACCTGGGAAACGCTGGTATTTATCGGTCCATATGCCTTAATTCTGGCGGCGATTGGTTTGATTGAATCGCTGATGACCTTAAATCTGGTAGACGAGTTAACTGAAACGCGCGGTGATTCGAATCGTGAGTGTGTGGCACAAGGTGGTGCGAATATTGTGACCGGACTTTTTGGTGGAATGGGTGGCTGTGCCATGATCGGCCAGTCGATCATTAATATCAAGGGTGGTGGTCGTACTAGACTCTCTGGAATTGTAGCGGCGCTTACCCTACTCTGTTTTATTCTTTTTGCTTCTGGTCTGATTGAGCAAGTGCCGATTGCGGCATTGGTCGGCGTGATGTTTATGGTAGTGATTGGGACTTTTGCGTGGAGTAGTTTTAGAATTATCAATAAAATTCCAAAGAGTGATGCGTTGGTTTTGATTAGTGTGTCGATCCTGACGGTAGTGTTTGATTTGGCGATTGCGGTAATTATCGGTATCATCATGAGTGCGCTAGTTTTTGCCTGGGAAAATGCAAAACGTATTCGCGCCAGAAAGCGTTACCTGGAGGACGGAACGAAGGTATACGAAATTTGGGGGCCCCTATTTTTTGGTAGTATCACCACTTTTAAAAATAAATTTGACGTCAACGGAGATCCGGATAGAGTAATTATTGATTTTCTTGAATCACGGGTCAGTGACCACTCCGCATTGGAAGCCTTATTCCAGTTGGTCGAAAAATACGAAGCTGCCGGGAAGGTGGTAGAAGTACATCACTTGAGTGCAGAATGTCAAAGACTGATGAAGAAGGCATCTCCGATGCTGGCCAAGGTGATTGAAAGTCATATGGACGATCCTCGGTATCGGGTGATGGAGGAGGTTTATAATTAGGATTTAGTTAATCAGAAAAACAGTTAATTAGTCACGCTAACGTGTAATTACTAGTTTAAGGTTGGAGGCGATTTATTTTGAAATTGCCCTGGTCATTTTACAAAAATAATTTTCAGTACAACAAAGCCTGCCGCGAAATATCGTGACAGGCTTTGTTGGTTAGTTATTAAATCAGTGTTATAAATTCTGTTTATTCTACTTTATTGGTTTTTTACTTTCATCGAAATGATCATTCAGGTTAAAGTACCCTATATTAGAAATGGCATCTTTACTGACGAGGATACTACCATCCTTAAACCAAACTTCCGCATAATTTCCGTCTGCGTATTGTTTTTGAATATCGCCTCCGTGGGTTTCTGCTCCGGAACACCAGTTCATATTTGTCTCTGGAGATTTTCCGTTGGTTTGATTATAGCAACCCAATTTAAAGAACAGTCCTTCGTCGGCGTAGGCATTTGGTCGCTCTACTCCATCTTGACCAATTGGGAAAAACAGTTTTTTTGTTTGTTCCGGGATATCGGCTTTGGTGGTATATTCTGATTTTATTAAATTTTTGGAGAAGGTTTTGGTCTCATGTCCCGGACTGGTGAAGGCCAGGTTCATCATGCCATCTTTCACATGGATTTCATAAGTAAATTCTTCGCCCAGTTTAATGCCATCTTTGGGTTCTGGTGGGTAGCTTTTTGGATCTTTACCTACCACCGAAAAGTCGTAGCCCCAGACCGCAGTGGAATAATCCCATCTACCAGAATTATCATCACCGGCGGTATTAATTTCATAATTCCAAAAAACGGAACCTTTGGTATGACCGGGAAACTTTTTGTAGAATATTTTAAGTGGCTCATTCTCATGACCATCGGCACTGTGAATCTGACCAACGACTACCGAGTAGGAAGCCGCTACTCTGGCATCACCCGTAGTCGATACATTCATTACTTTGAGGCTCGCGTTCAATTTACCATCGATCATTGGAGACCATTTTTTTAATTGCGCCAATTCCGTTCTGGTGTTGTTGGAACTTCCGTGGGTACTTCCGGCATTGGGTGCTTTGAAAACAACCCAATTGGTATCCCCGTTTTTTTGGGTATAAAAGAAATCTTTTTGTTGAAAATCAATGGCAGGACCGGCATTTGATCCATCACCTAAAATCAGATTCCAATAATTAAAAAATGGAATTACGTCACTGGCGTAAACGGTTCCTTGCATCTCTTTTTTATCCGAGTCCTGGGCTGCGTTTTTGGCTGGTTCTTTTGCCGTGTCGGTACAGCTATTCAGGAATAAAAAGGTACCAAGAATTAGGATAGGTAAGAAAGTAATTATGTTTTTTATCATGATTTTATCATTTATTAGTAACTCATTCCTTTGCCAAGGTACAAAATTAATTTTTAATTACCTTCGTAAAATAAAAATGTGCAGCTCAAGTCCTATTCGTAGAATTGCTCATCTAGCCGTTTTAAGAAAACTTGCTTTACGCTTTGCTTACTCGCGGCTTTCTCAAAACTCAATCCACACATCCACCTTATTTCTTGTCTGCCACCTACTCCACTACCACGACTTTCGCCTGTCCAATCTGCCGTAAATTTTTAACCAAAATAACGGTATAAATTCCGCTAGAAAGTCCTTTAACCAGCATAGATTGGCTAGCCTGCTGACGTTGGATCGTTCTTCCCTGAGCATCTATGACCGCTATTTCAAAGACCTCCGAATCAGGGCTGGTAATTTTAAATTGACCGGCGTTGGGATTTGGACCAACGATGTATCCCAGCATATGAAGATCCGTGATGGAGGAAAGTAGATCATCACAGTTTTCATCAATATCATTGCCCTCAATTTCTATTGCGTTTGGATTGATAGCAAAGTTATTATCATCACAATCAAAGGCAGCCAGAAAGCCGTCCCCGTCCGCGTCAACACCGGTCAATACCGGCGCACCGTTTTCAAAATCAGGACTAGGTGTTCCAACCAGACAGCGAGGAACCTGTGGAAATTGAGAAGTCACCACGTAGAAGTATTCGAAAGTTTCGAGGCCTTCGGAAGTGGTAAGGGTGATGGATTGCGCGATTCCATTACATTTGTCCAGGTCTCCTTTTCCACATTTATATTCGTAATCATTGGTGTACTTTCCGGTGTAAGGGCCGCAAGGTGCGGTGATTCCATCGCCGGGTCTCAAGCCAGCTAGTAGTTGAAAACTGGGTTGTAATTCTTTAATATTACCTTCCGAATCGGGTCCAAATTTGTATAGAATCGGGAAGCCATCCGATGCCCAACCGACTTGTAAAACCTCCCCCGTATTAGGTGCTGTCGTGATACCAGGATTAGTGGTTTCTAAATATTCAAACATCTCACCGTGGTAGTGGTATCCCTGCGGTCCCGTATGAGCGGAGGCACAATCCAGGGTAACGAAGCCCATTCCAGGCCCCAGATTATTGGTGGGTTCGAATATAAAGTCCCAGTTAAACTCTCCCGTATTTTGGTTTTCAAAAATAAATGGAGCGGCTGGATTTGGCACAAAAACTACCCCGTTCATGGCGACCCCAAAATATCTTGCGGGTCTTCCATTGGGTCGCTGCATGCCAGTGATGGTACCGGATATGGCAGGCGTTTTATCCAGCTCAAATAAGCGATATTGCTGGTCGGGGATATTGGCATTGGTAAAACAATAGGCATGATTGGGAAAGCCATTTGAATAGATCGAGCGTACGTCTCCTTCCACACTTTCGTAAAAAACACTGGGGACCTCCGGAGTCGAACAACAATCAGTTAACTCAAAAGACAGTTCGTCTACTGTAGTACAAGTGTTGTCACAATCATCCAAAAAGGCTTCACCTCCATTAAGAATTCCGTCGACACAAGACCAGTCATTCCGAATGGTTTCCGCCTCGGCTTCAAACTCATTTAAAATCGCAGTTTGTTCCGGGGTTAGATTCGGAAATAGATTGTCTTCTTCCAAAATATCCATAGAAATATCGTAAAATTCAATATTACCATCTTCATCCTTGATCATTTTATACTGCTCATTTTTCACGGCCCATGACAGGATATTATTTCTTTCATAATCAGAATATAAATAAGGACGTTCGATCTCGCCAGCGCAAGACATGGATGATTTAAGGCTAAGGCTATTATGGATTCCTCCGCTCAGTTGGTTAGAGGAAAGTTCGATAAACGTAGCGTAAAGATCAGCCACTTGTGTCATACCGGATTCTACTTCGCCGATTCTGGTCACGCCTTTTCCGGCCATAATCATGGGCACTCGGAGACCACCTTCATACATGGAAAACTTGGAATGACCATCCGGGTAATGTTGTAAAACGGAATTGGGTGTTCCATTATCTCCAATAAAAACAATGACGGTGTTGGCTAATTCGTCTTCGTCAATATTTGCGAGAAGTCGACCGGTTTCGGAATCCATCGCTTCGATAGCCGCCTGATATCTTCGTCGGTTATTGTTGGGATTTCCAACGGTGTACAAACCCTCAGGTGGCACGTGAAACGGGCCGTGTGGTGCCGCGTGAGCCAGCCACAAAAACCAGGGTTGATCCTGTTCATTAATCCAGTCAATCGAAGCATCGGTCAGGTAGGAAGTTACGTATGTTTCTTCCTGTGATACCGTTCCATTGGTCACCTTTTCCCAGTTATAATAATCTTCCACGCCAGCGCTCATAAAACCATCGTAATGTTGAATTCCGTGTTGATTAGGATGACTGTTATCTACGGGTTGGGACAAATGCCACTTACCGATCATGGCGGTTGCGTAGGCATTGTCGGTGTTTTCATTGATGTAAGTAAAGATAGATTCGTGGATCAAATCCAGGTTGTTGCCGGGTCGCATCACGCCGGTTTTGATGCCATACTTTCCAGTGATGACGGCTGCTCTGGTGGGGGAACATTGTGGCGTGGCCCAGGTGTTGGTGAAGGTGAGTCCGCCGGCACGTAGATTATCCAGGTTGGGTGTCGCGGCGGCATTGGTTTCCAGACCAAATCCATCAAGGGCATCAATTCCCAGATCGTCAGCGACGATAAAGAGAATGTTTGGGTTTGATTGTTGGGTGAATCCTGGTGAAATGGCGAGGAGGAGGATTTGGAGGGTTAGGAGGGTTAGGAGGGTTAGGGTTGATTTCATGTTGTGTGTGTTGTTTTGTTTTGTTGAATCGCTTCGCTTGTTGAGGCGCTGCGCTTGTTGAGGCGTTGAGTCGTTTAATTTGCCTTTATATTTTTTTCTTTTTGCAAAGATGTAGAGTGATCGTGTATATTTTTTATGTTTATGTCTTTATTTGTAAATAATTTAAAATTGCTTTTTTTTTATTTTCCGGCCTGGGTTCATTTTTGTTTTGAGGTTATTTTAGAATAAAGTCTAATAATTTACGGATATTTTTTGTCTTTGTTGGTGCATCCTGAAGTCTTTGGTGGTATTATTTAGATCGAGTTGGATGATATTGGATTGTTTGGGTGTTTTGAGCAAGCAGGTATTGGTGATTTCCAGGTTGTTTATGGTGGAAACGGGGGTCTTGAAGATGGCCTTTATTTTAAAATGATCTTTGGAACGTTTTACGTCGGTGATCTTCAGGTTGTTTTCTTGTTGATTAAAGAGAAAGGTGGTATTCGCGCTCAGGTATTGCTGGAGGACGAATTTTGTGATCTTGGCGGAGGGGAGGTTTATTTCTTTGGCCAAATCTTCGGCATCGAGGGATAAATCGAGCGTAAGATTCTCAGAATTTTGCTGGATTCGGAAGATGGCGATGGGGATGTCGTGGTTTGGGGTGTTTAGATGGAGAAGGCAAAATAGGAGTAAGAGTATTTGCATGTTGTCGGATATGGTGAGGAATTATCTTTTGACAGGCAAATATAGAAAAAGTTTAAAATTTACTTTAATATTTTCACGTTCAAAGAAATTCCGAGAATAATCGGTCAGATCATTAGGCTGAGAAAGAAAATCTATGATGCCTGTTTTATTCATGTTCTAATTTTAAAAATTCTTTTTTTCCTATTCATTGTTGACTGCTTCATTTTATGAAAAAATCAATTGACATTCCCAATAAAATTACGCCTATAAAGAAGGTGATCATTCCTAGCATATAACTTAAAATTCCTTTTAAATAATTCATTTTTTTGGTTTTATCGAAGAAGTTTCCGATTGCCCAGGAGACATATACGAAGCCAACTGTGGCTGTAATTTTTTTATCCTGTACTTGGTTTTTATAATTATTTTTCAGCTCTTAGCTTCTTAAAATTTTCCCAGAATAAACCAGCGCCAACTATGGAGCCGGAGACGCCGATTAGATAATCTTTATGAAAGATTAATACTATTCCACTAATGATGGTAATCGTCGCAAGTACCAGGAAGATCTTTTCTGCTTTAAGATTTTTATTTTCCATTTTTTATTTATTAATTTATTTTTTATAGGTCTATAAATAATCCTGGCCAAACCACTATCCTACTAGTTAGTAAAACTAATTATTCCGACAAGTATTATTGAAATTCCCATTCCAAAAATTAAAAACAGGGCATACGTCAAAATTGAACGAACGATGATAGCCATTCGATTTTTTGTATTAAATAATTGACAAAACACCCAAACATTGTAAAGAATAAAAAAAACCATGGCCAGTGACATTAAATTTTCATTATCGAAAATAAAACTTATCACTACAAATACGGTGTAAAAAATGGCTTGTTGTCCCGTAGTCAACGAATTTATTACAATATGTTCAAAGTAATTCCTTCCCAACCCCTGAAAGCAAATGTAGGAGGCCAGGGAAAAAACTGGAAGTAGCAATAAGGTAGTATAGGCATAATTTTTTTGTAACCAATTTAATATTCCCGATATTTCAACACTTTCATCTCCATCATTCCAGCCTTCCGAAAATCCTCCCAACATATCTCCCAAAAAAGTATCTAGTCCGCTTATCTGTGAAACAAGAAAGTAAACGGTCGATAAAATAATAACGTAGGCAATGGGCTTAAAATGCTTTTTCCTTTTACCATCCAGATATTCATTAATACTCCCGCCAGGTCGCGTAAATAGTTCTTTTAAGGTATAAAAAAACCCTCGGTCTACTTGTAGAATACTACCGGATAGCTGCGTTAACAGATTCGAAAACGTTATCCTGGCAACGTTCGACTTTTGCCCGCAATGGCTACAATAATTCCCTTCTGTAGTTTGTCCACAATTCTTACAATTCATCTTGTCTTATTATTAAATAACTCCTTTACCTTTAAACAACCCAACCTCGCTTTCGGTTTTTGTGGTAGCCATTTTGGTCTCGTTAATACAGTTTAGCTACAGTTTTCTAACTTTTCTTCGCTCTGTTTATACATTTCATTTAGTATTTTTTCATAGACGATTAGTGATTCAAGATGCTTCAAGAGGTCCATCTTTTCTATTTTACCTTTAAACAAATCCGATAGTAGTTCAATCAGCTTTTCATCATACTCGAGCACTTCGTTTAAAGTCATGTCGATTTTTTCCAGATACATTAAACATTCAAAATCATAATGTGCATTAACGCCGCTATTTTTCATAGTACTCCACGCAATGTTGGTCATTTCCAGATGGGTCAAGTTAAAATCCATATTAGCTTCACATCTGTACAAGTAATTTCCATCCGTTAGATAAGTTGAATCCTTAATAATTAATATACCAGGATGTAGATTTCTGAATTTGTTCATCGTGTCTTGAGCGGTAATGAAATCGTCATTTTCATCGGTATAGGTTTCAATAAATTTCAATAAATCATTGAGTTCAACGTGCCGCTCTAATGAGGTTTCCAGTATTTTATGATTATTTGAAATTTCTGCCAGCATGTTTTTTGTGGCTATTTCTTTTTGATTTTCCAGATTTTTTGAAGAGATCCATTCGGTTAAATATAGTGCCAGAAATACACCAATCAACGTTGCGGTAAGGGTAATTATCCAGTTATTCGCAAGCAGTTTTGAAACTTTAATATCTATCTTTTTACTCATTTTGAAAAGGTAAGTACTTGGACAAAATTATGTTTAAATAAAATTAGGATCAGATTTTGTGGCCAATCGAGGTATCGAAAGAGGAATTATATCTAAGGACGTTACCCCGTAAACAATCTAACCTCAGTTCAAGTTTTAAAGAAATCTCTATCGTTGAATGATCTAAAATGCCATTAATACCTAATGATACCATTTTCTCCCAAAACTAACAAATCTTTTACATAAAAATAAAGCAGTCGATCCAGTCTTTGACAATCTAAAACGGCAACTCCTCCACTTCAATAACTCCGCCGGAAGGCAGTTGATTGAGATAAATCGCTCCGATCCGGACACGAATTAGTCGTAAGGTGGGAAATCCAACGGCAGCCGTCATTTTCCGAACTTGTCTAAATTTTCCTTCTCTCAACGTAATGGATATCCAACTGGTCGGACCGTGTCGGTCGTCTCTGATTTTTTTAGCGCGGGCGGCAAATTTTGGCGGAGGATTTAAAGCAGCGGCCTGACAAGGTAAGGTGGTATAATTTTTTCCCGCTACGGTGATATCGACGCCTTGCTGTAATGCTTGTACCGCCGCTTCGGAGATCGTTCCATCCAACTGCACATAATATTCTTTTTCATAAATTTTGCTACGAACCTGTTCACTTACTTTCCCATCCGTGGTCAGCAATAATAACCCTTCCGAGGTTTCATCTAACCGCCCAATCGCCATGATGCCTTCCGGAAAATCATGGAGACTACCCAGTAGCTTTTTATTTTTTCGCCTGGTTTGGTTATTAACAAACTGAGAGAGATAACCGTAAGGTTTGTGGATGATAAAATGTTGGTGGGGCATGGGTTGGTTTTTAAAAAACTGGCAGTGACGGTACCGATTCAAATCATAAAAAAAGTTTTAAAGGAGACAAATCAATCATCTTTCCCTTTCCACAAAATTAAAATATCCGTTAAATGTGTCCAGATTACGATCGGGACAATCACCGCTGGCAACAAAATAAATGGAAAATAGACAATGGCTCGGTTAGGTTGATCGAAACCGAATTGCTGAAAAGGTAATTCTGCGGATAAAATTCCATTGACAAAAATAAAGAAAACTAATAATAGTCCCACAAAATTCCAAAGCAACAGCAGTTTGTTCCCAATGATATTTTTTAGAAATAAAAACCCCAGGACGGGTGCCGTGATGCCAGCCAGAATGTCAAAATTACGTCCCTCAAAGGTCATCAATTCGGGAATCATTTGATAGATAAATAATTGCCAGAGCACGATTTCAACGGGTAGACGGACGATATGAAGAAAGGTACTGATTTTTGTATTCCTATTTTCGCTGATCCATTTTTGTTGTTTGGGAAGAAGACCGTAACCTAAAACCACAAATACAGGAATTATTACCACGGCAAAACGGGGAGGGATGCTTTCCGTATCCTGGTAAAATCCAGTATAGGCCAAAATCGATTGAAACGCTGACCAAAGAAGGAGTCCGATTATCAGTTTCCCCGATTGTCCATTCGCATAATAAAAAAATAATAGCGTAAAAAGCCAGGTAGCGAAAAATAGCAAATTGATCCAGTTCGGTAAATTTTCAATCATTTTTTAAAATTTATTCCTAATTAATGTTGGTCTAAATGGATGACTTCCAGATTGGTCAGGGAACCCAATTTTTTGGAAAAAGTAGATTTTCCAGCTCCGCAACATCCGAGGATCATTACTCTTTTCATGTTGTTAAAATCTCTTAGGAATGAGGTATTGCAGAAGTTTTTACCAAACCTGTTTACAGCCTTCTCTCTACTCACTCATCTTTACCACGCCCCTGGTCACTTGGCCCAATTTTCCATAGCTAATTGTCAGAAAATAATAGCTGTCCGGCAGATCAGAAATATCCAGTTGATTCAGATTATGAGATGGATTAAGAGTGCGAAGAATTTGTCCCTGCGTATTGCGTAGTACCAATTTTTTTGGTGGCAACGGGTGCGTAAAGATCAATAATCCAGCCGATGGATTTGGTTGAATTTTAAGCGGTAGGCTCGCAATATTATTTGTGTTTACCAAGGTTTGACTCAACGTAAGATTATCCAGTAAACTAACATCGTAGCCAAGGTAGTCGGGCGAGAATAAATCTCCCGTATTGTGAAAAAAGTCAAATTTAATTTTCCCTTTAAATTGAGCGGGAAGGGGAAGGTCATAGTGTTTCAGTATTCCCTCGGGTTGGTCTACTATCATTTGGGAATATTCCTCCGTTTCGGTCTGCCAGGAAGCCTTAAAAAGAACTGCATTATGCTCTAATTCCGAAAAGGCAATAGCTTCCGGATTTCGAAATTGCGTCAGATCAAATCCAAGATTCGGGTTTTCCATTTCGGTTAAATCAGCGCAAAAGAAATAGGTACCTGATCGACCAAAAGAGGAATTTTCGAGGTTGTCCACTGCCTCCAGACATAAACTACCTGCTTCTTGTGAATAACTAGAAAGCGCCAGTACATTCGTTCCATTATATTCTAAAAATTCGGAAGGAAAAAAACCAAGTTTTACCAGCCTGGAATCTTCTTCATCCATCGGGTTGTCATAGATTCCGATTACTGGATAGGCAAAATTATCGGGAAAAGAGTAAAAATTGTTTTCAACATTGACATCTTCCGAAAAAATGAGTTCTGCTACATAATCTTCACTCGGCTCTAAATCCAGGATCTCCATTATTTCGTACCGCTGATACCGAAATAATTCTGAATCAAGCGTACGGGTCGTGCTCCAGAAATAACCCGTTACCGGATTGGTCACCTCAATGGTAAAACTGGTTCCTGCGGGCACGATATTACAGGCATTGTTTCTTACGGAAATGGATACCTCATGGAGATTATCAATGCAGTTTGATTCGGAAATTGACGTATTCGATATTTCCAGGTCATTGTCCAAATAGAAGGAATTGTTTACAAACTGTGACGCAGAATTGTTCTCACTATTTTCATCCATAATTTGTAGATCGGCGCTGATATATTTTGAACCATCGGTCTCGAAAAAAAATAAATCTTCCAGTGGAAAGACCCTGGATGCTCCAGATGCAATTGAATCTTCCATAAAAATTTCATAAAAACTGCCCGATACACCACCGTAAACAGTGATGGACCCCTCAAGATTTGGCGTATAGGGAATACCCCCAATATTCGTTACCGTCACCTCGGTATTGTAAAACTGATTATTTAAACAGGACTGCGTAAAGGTCACTGGAAAACTAATGGCTAAATCCAGGTCTTCTCCACTACCAGGCACATAAGGTAGGCCAACTACTTTCCAGGCTTCTTTGACCGACTGAATTTCCGGAGCGTTCTCACCGTATAGTTCTTCCGCGGCTAACAATGAATTCTCATAATAAAAATTATAAGTTGAAGTACTGGTTAAATAAGCCTTTTGAGTAAGAAAAACTATTTGTATGGCTTTGTTCATTCCCAATGGTTCGATATCGTAAGGTTCTCCTTTTTCGTTGACGCCACTTCCTCCGTTGACCATTTGATAAAACCAGTGATTTCCTACACTACTATTGGTGTGAACGCCACCCCCATCTTGCCAAAATTCTCCTTTATAGGATTTAGGATGATTCCGACTGTTGGGGTCCGAAAAAGAACGGAAAGATTCTACGTAAGGAGTTTCGATAAAAGAGGAACCCAGATTCCAGTCAAAGTCATCGGGTGTTGTATAAAATTCTAGTGCTTTACCAAAAATATCACTCATACTTTCGTTAATCGCCCCGGATTCGCTGCGGTAAACCAGATCAGAAGTATGGTCGGTAACTCCGTGCATAAACTCGTGTCCCACCACCTCGAGGGTCGTAAGCGGTCCGCGATTACAATCGCCATCCCCAAAAGCAGCGTATTGACCATTCCAGAAAGCGTTGACAAAATTACCCGCGTGTACGACAATATTCATCGGTAATCCGGCATTATCGAGTCCATTCCAGTTTAATTTTTCCAGCATAAAATCATGAAATTCCTGCGTACAATAATGCGCATCTATGGCTACTTCATCCTGTGCTTCGTTGGTGAAATCCCAAACATTACTGGTGTTAGACCACACTTCCCGATTACCATCGTAGGTGGCATTTCCATTTCGAGAAGGGTCCCGTAATAAAAATTCGTTGGGACTGATAGAATCGACCGTGATAGCTTGCGTCCCGTAATACTTGGTTACGCCTTGTGCGGGGACGGCATTGTGTAAATGTAGTGGCAGGTTCAAAAGAGCAACGCCATTATGAGCATCAATAAAATATTCCTGCTTATCCAAAGGCTCGCTACTTGCTAACGTTATGCGATAAGCCAACGCGTACTGTTCGGAGGAATTTGGGAAGGCTCGATCAATAATCACCAGATTGGGAATTGGACGTTTTTCTGGAAAAGCGCCCATACTATTTTGTTTTTTTTCAAAAGTATATTGTTTTGCGCCCATCTCTTTCATGGCGATCTGGAGCGCAGTCTCTGCATTTATCTGAGGTCGCACCACCAAATCAATCAATGGTAAATAATAACCACTGGCGTGAGTCACCACGCCATTTTTTTGATGAATCGTATAAGCCGTTCCAAATACTGGAATGGATTGGTAGACTTGCTGATATCTAAGGTGTTCGTAGCCATTTTCGCCAGCAATGGTCTTTGTCCACTGCATTTCCGCAGGAGAAGTCAATCCCATTCGGGTAAATTGCTGATCAAAAAAATTACCGGCATTTAAAGCCCTATTTTCAAAAGTCAGATTCCGCATTTGCTTCTGTAGATAGACTTTTGAGCTTCCTTTTTCCTGGGCTTGACTGGAAGGGATAAAGCAGAAGAGAGCGAGGGTGAGGAGAAAGAGGGTTGTTTTTAGATTTGTCATATTGGTCTTCGTTTAGAAAGCTATGTATCTGTCTGAGGGTAATAATTTGAAAATCAGAACTTCAAGCTCATTTTTCTTTAACGTTGAAGAGAAAATTGAGGTTGCTCTTTAAAGTTGCTCTTTGAGGTTAAAATAATAAAAAGAGTAACTAAAAATGCACATACTTATTGTCATCCATTGGAAACCCTAGTGGAACAGCCCTTAATTAAATGATACCTTAATGATCTCGGAGAGATCACATGTTTATAACTGAAAGCTGACTTATCAAATGACGATTCTATACTTCCTCTTTTTCTGCCACTCCTAAGTTTAAATATAGTCAATTTCTTATTAAGAAATGACGATTCTATACTTCCTCTTTTTCCGCCACTCTGCGTCCATAAAATAGTTCGCCTAGAATCTGCATTTATTTAATCGCCATTCCTAAGAATTAAAAAAGCCCGCTCCGAACTAAAAGTTCGAAGCGGACATGTGAAAATCACAGGATTATTAGTATGATAATCTGGTTAAATATCCATTATCACAATACAATCATCTTTTTGGTATCGGTAAATTCCGGAGTAGATAATTGGTAATATAAAATACCAGTAGCTCCCAGGTCAGATTTGTTCATCATGACTTGATGTGCACCAGCGTCGTAGGCTTTTGTCTGCGAATAAATTAC
>Ga0209187_1001309_pt1 | contig 30050 bp, 22 predicted proteins | sample BantaG_FD_187430 | JGI IMG/M metagenome (GOLD analysis project Ga0209187, IMG submission 187430) | Marine algal microbial communities from Bantry Bay, Ireland - BantryBay_4 metaG (SPAdes) (version 2) | ecosystem: Host-associated > Algae > Red algae > Unclassified | place: Bantry Bay, Ireland...
GGGCTTTGCGGCGAGGATGTCCATTTCCGTTTCAGGACTATACACAACGGCGACTGTCGCACCCGAAGCCGAGTTGACCAGTGCCGCTTTGATGGAAGAACTGCCGATGTCGTAACCTATTAGCATAATTAAGTACAAGTGTCAAGCGCAAGTTCAATAGTACTTGAACTTTCCTCGACTTAGTGTATTTATTACAGAAAGCATAGCAAATATAATTGTACTCAACCTCATTTTTGAATAATTATCAATTTAATATTGAAATTTTATGAAATTTGATTTGGTAAGTACAAATGGCGTTTTATCAAAAATGCGTCTTTTATCGTGTTATTTTTTGATTTTAAAATTTACATATATTCGCGAATCAGAATTTTATTAGGTGTATGCACGCCAAAAATCTGTCTTGTCAGCATCTTTATGGTTGTATATTTTGCAGAAAAATACTTTTACATTAATATTGTGGAATTAGTATTTTTCTGTATTCGCACAAACACAAAATTAAATCATGTCAAGAATCATTAAATATATTCCGCTTTTTATAGGATTGGTACTTTGCTTGTCCTGTTCGCCGGATCAACGCCAAAAAATGTCTCCGAAACCCAATGCCATCGGCAAAGCCGGGCAAATGCTCGTAGTAGCAGAAGGGGAAGTGTGGCATAGCCTCGCAGGGGAAGCTCTGCGTGAAGAACTGATGCAGGAGTTTGCCGTGCTTCCGAGTGCCGAACCGCGTTTTGATGTCAGGCACATCGAAGGTATTAAACTCACTGAATTGAGGCGAGAATGGCGGGTGATACTTTTTGTAGGCGACCTTTCACAACAGAGTAAAACGACTAAAGAAATTTCGCAAGTCATTGGTAAAGAAGGGCTTGAACGAGCTAAATTAGATTTTGATTATAATACTGTTTTCCGTGAAAATGTATGGGCGGAAGGGCAGTTGTTGATTTATATTTTTGCGCCGAATAAGGCGCAATTATTAGAAAATATACAAAAACGCAGCGCGAGTATTATGAAGAAAATTGAAGAGTCGGATTTTAATAAAATCAAATCAAATACTTATCAATCTGGTCTCAATCGTGTTGCCAATAATGAAATAAAAGACAAATTAGGAGTGCGACTTGATATTCCCGGAACATATCAACTCGCTGTTTTTGATTCCTTAAATCGTGAGATTTGGCTGCGTCGCGAAACACAAACGATCAGCAGTAATATTCTTATTAAAGCAATGAATTATACGAAGGATACACAACTTAGCAATAAGGGCATTATCGCCATGCGAGACAGTGTGGGTAGGCGTATGATTACGAGTGCAGCGCAAGATTCATATATGGTGACGAATAAAGGCGAAAACCTGATTGAATATCAAAAAACGGATATAAATGGGTATTATACCCTCGAAGCGCGAGGCGTTTGGGAAATGAAAAACGACTTTATGGGCGGACCTTTTTTGAGTTATATGATTTACAATCCAAATAATGAAAAGGTGGTTTATTTGGATGGCTTTGTACATGCGCCCGGAGAAGATAAACGGTCACTTATGCAGCAATTGGAACTCATTATGCGTTCTGTGAAGTTCTGAGAATCTCTTTCCTTCTCACTCATCAAAAATACAGGTTCTTGATGATTTGACGTGACTGTGCGGGTTTGCTGCCCTGTCATGCGTAAGGGATGGTAGGTGTTGTTTGAACGAAACGTAGCGATAGCGGAGTGGAGAGAGTGCCGGACAGCCCGACCCCGTTAGGGGATACGCCCTCATTTTTTTATATGACTACGTAAAATCATCACTCATCCAAAGTAAAATGCCACCGGAGGAAAGCCGGTGGCAAGCATCTACAATAATGGAAAAAAGGGGGAAATATGAGTTTTTACCAAAAGGTATTTCTCTATAGAATTTATTATTAGTGAATATGAAACGCCGGAAAGCCTAATGTCAATTAAGATTGATTAGGTTTTTGTAGCGTGTTTGATAGCTTTTACGAACCTTTCCGACATTATGTTTCCTTAATATGTCATTTTTTTTGTTGATTGCATTATTTTCTTTACTTTTTATCTAATGGAATTTGCAAATACACGCTTTTTTGTATAGTTTTAAAATATGATAAAAAAATACTTATTATTGATTGTTTGTCAATTGTTAATATTAGGAAATATCACCGCGCAGTGTAATGGTCACACAGCTTTGTGCGACAAAAAATATGATGAAGTCGCTTATTTGACCACGCATAATGCCTACAACACCATGCAAGGTGATTTTCTTTTTCCTAACCAAACGCACAGTATTACGCAACAGTTGAATGATGGTGTGCGAGCTTTGATGATTGATGTATATGATGAGGATGGCGTGCCGATGGTTTATCATTCTTTTGATTTTTTGGGTTCAGTTCCTTTGGTTGATAACCTGACAGAAATAAAAAATTTCCTGATGAATGAACCGAATGAAATTGTGACGATTATCCTCGAATGTTATACTACTGCCGATGCGATAGAAGAGGTGGTAAATGAGGCGGGACTCTCTTCATACCTATACGCAAGGAACGGTAATACCGACTGGGCAAGCCTTCAAGAAATGATTGATACGGATAAACGACTCCTTATATTTTCAGATGTTGACGATGCAAGTGCCGACCAAAACTGGTATCATTATGTGTGGACTCATGCCGTAGAAACACACTATACAGCACACGATACAAGCGATTTTTCTTGCGATTTTAATCGTGGTAATGTGTGGAATGATTTATTTATTCTCAATCACTTTATCACTCATGCAAAATTGGGTGTGGGACTCATCGACCAAGCCGAAATTGCCAACACCAACCCATATTTCATCAACCGAAGCCTGACTTGCCAAGCCCTGACGGGCAAATTTCCGAACTTTGTTACGGTTGATTTCTACGAAATAGGCAACGCTCTCCATGTGGTCAATACGCTCAATGGCGTAACGACAACTCCCGTCGTAAGTACGACAAATATTCCCATTCGGACTTTTCCTAATCCAACGAATGGTCAAGTCAATATAGAGGGATTGCCCGGTGGTTTTGATTATACGCTTTTTGATATTTCCGGCAAATTGTGGCAAAGCGGATATTCCGATAAATCAAGTATTGATATAGAAAAACTATCTGCCGGAATTTATTTTTTGCGTGTAGAAACGACCACAGGTAGGCATTATTTGAAAATTGGGAAACAGTGATAATAAAACTTTTTAAAAGCCAGAAATTACATGAGATTTATACTCCTTTATACATTTATATTTTGTTGCTATTTCAATACTCAAATCAAAGCGCAAGACCTCTATCATGCAGGATTTGGAAAAACGGATATTACTTACACCATAGATTCGATGGGTCTGTGGGGATATGGTACTTATAATCATCGAACCAGTCCGGCGAACCCTTCGAGTTCTTCCATTCACAGTCGCGCATTAATCATCGGAACACCTGAATCCGAAGAAAGACTCATCATCATACATGCTGATTTGGGTGGCATATTTCACCCCATGCACCAAACATTACATCAGAAAATAAAAGAAAATCTATATCCCGATTTTAAAACAGGTCAACTGCTAATTTCTGCATCACATACACATTGCGCTCCTGCGGGATTGTCGCATTATCCTTTATATATGTTTCCCTCGCCGGGCTTCAATCCTGACTTTTTCGATTTTATCATTGATAGAATGTATCAATCAGTCGTCGAAGCAAAAAATAACGAGACATTATGTACTATCAATGTCAAAAAAGGAGCATTTGAACCCTACGTTCCGGTTGCCTTCAATCGTGCATTGTCGGCATACAATAGCAATAAAGACATCCAGCAAAAATACGATGTCAGCCAGACCAATCTCGCCCTAAATAGAGATATGGCATTGATGAGTTTTGTGGATCGAAACGGAAAAGCAATTGGTTTGATGAATTGGTTTGGCGTACACCCTAATGAGATTTTGCCAGACCATAATTACATCAGTGGAGCAAGCAAAGGTTACGCCGCCGAGTATGCCGAAGACTTGTTGGGAGAAAATACAGTTGCCATTTTCGCACAAGCGGCGGCAGGCGATGTGACGACATCCGATATTCACAACCACAAGACCTTTGACAAACAAATGGCTGCCATACTCGACGAACCCGACTATCATCACAACAAAACCAGCCTCAAACAATCTAAATGGAATGGAAAAATACAAGCAGAGAAAGCCATTAATATTCATGAGTCGAATAGCGGATTTGCATTAAGTGGTAATCAAATTGACGGTGAATTAATTTATGTAAATATATCTAATGTGAGTGTAGAAGAGGCGTTTTCTAATGGTGAAAAAAACGCCCGTACAAGTTCACCTTGTCAAGGTTCACCTTTCTTTTCAGGTACTTTTTACAAGAAAAATAAAACGTCGGATAGACGCTTATTGAACTTTATGCACGCGATGCAAAAAACGGGTTTTTTCTTAAAAAAACCCTTTATGAATAAGGAAGTGAAAGCTTATCGAAAAGAATTGTATCGACAACAAAGACCCAAAAAAATAGTCGTAGATGCCGTCGAAAAAAGCATTTTTGGGGTACAACTTGAAAAATACAATGAGAAAGGTTGGTCGCGTTTTTTTCTTAAAAATTCAGCAAAAGCTGATCTTGTTATTCAAGAATTTCTACGCCAACAAGAACTTGGCGCATTAGAAGAGCATACCTTGCTTCCGGTCATTTTACCTATTCAAATTATCCGAATTGGGAATATTGCTATCGTGGGTTTGCCCACCGAAATCACAACAATCGCGCACAATCGCCTTCAAAATACTATCCAAAACACGCTTTCAAAAGACGGTATTGAAGCTGTTTTTATTACTTCTTATGCCAACGAATACGCAGGTTACACCACCACTTACGAAGAATATAAAACACAACGCTACGAAGGTGGACACACCTTATACGGACGGCATCAACTGGGCGCATTTCAAACGCTCTACAAAAACCTGGCAGAAGAAATGACAAAACCTGAAGCCCTCAGAAATTTAGATAGAAACCTTAGCCATCCCGTATTTTCTGACGAAGAACTCAATAAGAGGAGTCGATTGACTCCTTTGGAATAGAAACGTGCGCTAAACGGAACGAGAGAAATTACATAACCTTTTATGAAGATGGTATGATTTGTTTTGTGTCAGGGGTAATTTCCTTGTCGTCAACATGTCTATTACTTCCAAATACACTCAAAATAGGTTCTCCCAACTCTGCCTCTAATTTGGCAATGGAGCGAAGTGTAAAATTATGCTCACCTTTCAACCAACGATTTATTTCAGAGGGTTTTTTACCCATTTTTTCTGCCAATTCTTTCTGTGTCCAGCCTTTTTCTTTCATCAATTCATTGACTCGTACCACAATATCCGCATACAGACGGACAAAAATTTTGACATCAGGAGAGGTTTTATCCAAAATTCGTTGAGCAACTTTACTTCTCATTTTTTTACTTTTTAGAGTATGATTTCGTCATCATTATCGCTTGACTTCAATACATGGTTAGCTTCATCTACTATAATCCACTTAGCCCTAATTGCCTCGTCAATACGTCGTGCGAATGAGCAGGCTTCCTTCCATCGGATATTTAAGCTACTTGTCTGATTAGTATCACCATCCTTTACTCCACCATTGAAAAGAATAACAATATTTTGTGTTATCTTCAAAGCATATATCCTAAGCGGAAATTGAGGATAATGATAGAAAAATGAACCTAATTTTAATTTCCCTTTTACTGGAAGCCCTACAACTTCATTTTCATGTCTGTTAAACAATTCATCTTTTGCTCCGTGGTCATCACCTATCACATATAAAATGAAACTCAACAATTCTCCCGTAGCTTCTTCATACTCCGGAATATTATCGTATTTATCAAAGAAAATATCAGTTTCATTATCAATAGCATCATCCCATTTTACACTATAAAATGTACAAAGCGAACCCTCATCATCCCATAATTCTATTACAAAGGTATTCATTTTTAGATTAGTTAGCAAGGTTTCGATTAACTTTTATGTTAATTTTCTTTTCAAATCTTCCCCTCCACAATCCCCATCACCTGCCCTTCCAATTCATCCGCTTTTTGCACCATTGCCTTACCTTCCGAAAGTACCTTTTCTACATAAGATTTATCTTTCAAATCTCCGGCATTGATACGCACATTCAAAAATGCGCCATGTACGGCAGCGCGGGCGCAGAGTGCGCCGACACCTGCATCTGTCACCGAATTTGGATTACCAATTTCTGCCATAGCTTGTATGGTCTCAAAAGAATCCAATGACAATTTCATTACTTCAAAAGGCACTTTTATCGCGTGTCGTGTAGCGGCTTGAATGGCATTGGTACGGGCGGTTTTTTCTGCATCTGTACCTTTCGGCAAGCGAAAAGCATCCATAATAGCATTAAAAGAATTGGTGTCTTCATCGACGAGGGCGAGCAGACGGTCTTTGAGAGCTTGTCCTTTTTTCGCCCAGTCCGAAAACTCCTCCCAACGTGCATCCCAACCGCGTTTGTGCGAGGACAAATTCGCAACCATCGTAGCCAGCGAAATACCAAGCGCACCCACATAAGCCGAGATAGAACCACCGCCGGGTGCAGGGCTTTCAGAAGCCGTTTCTTCGGCAAAAGCGCGGAGATTCATGTTGAGTAGAGGCGTGGCATTGAGGTCTTGCAAGCGGTATTCGATGATTTTTTGCTGTGGGTCAAAAGGGGCAAGCTCATCCAAGCCGAGACTCTTGACAGCGATGTGAATAATCTCATTTTCGGAGATGCCAAGCGAGCGTTTTTGTTGGGTCAAAAAATAGCGTCCTGCGTCCAACATCACCTTGAGCGGAACCATACCGACTAACTCACTACCTGTTACACGCAGCCCACGTCGCGTAGCACTTTTGCGAGTTTCTTCAAAGGCAATGTGCATCGGCGTGACATTAATATTCGTCAGATTCATAGAGATTTGTGCGATACCGTATTCCTCTATAAACCAGCCGATTCCCTTTACAGATTTGCAAGCACCGGGAATTCGTATCGGCTCGTCGTTTTCGTCATTGAGCGGTTTTCCACCTTTGGTTTTGATACGTCCTTTTTCACGAATATCAAAGGCAATTGCATTGGCACGACGCACAGAAGTCGTATTGAGATTGACATTATAAGCAATCAAAAAATCGCGCGCACCGATGACGGTCACTCCTGTTTGCGCGACACGTTCATTATATTCATTTTTACCAAAATCAGGTTGCCACTCCGCCTTGCCGAGTTTGCTTGGTATCGCTTCATATTCACCTGCACGAATAGTCGCAAGGTTCTGACGTTCGGGGCGTGTAGCGGCAGATTCGTAGAGGTAAGCAGGGATGCCCAATTCCTCACCGACTCGCTTCGCGAGACGTTTGGCATACTCTACCGTTTCTTCCATCGTCATATTGGAAATAGGTATAAGCGGACATACATCAGTCGCACCTTGTCGCGGATGTTCGCCCGTATGTTGGCGCATGTCAATCACTTCTCCCGCCGTTTTGATGCCTTGAAAAGCAGCTTCAATCACGGCTTCGGGTGTGCCTACAAATGTCACGACAGTGCGATTCGTTGCCTTGCCCGGATCAACATTGAGCAATTGCACGCCTTCTACGGCAGCTATGGCATCGGTGATTTGTTTGATGGTATTGCTATCGCGCCCTTCGCTGAAATTAGGGACACATTCGATGAGTTGTTGCATAGTTTGGTTGATACAATATTCCATAATTGATAGGCTTGATGTGGACTCAATTATGGATGGTTTGTTAAAACTTTGCAAAAGTAAAGAAAATGACAGGTTTGATTCTCTGTTTTTTGTTTATTTTTACCAAATTATTCTAATTTGCAAATAAATTATTAAAATGAAAAAATATATATTATTATTTCTTACAGCGATATTGTTTTGTATAAATGCCAAAGCACAAACGGGTACGGCTTATGGTTTCAAAGGAGGTTTGACACTCGGTTCGCAGAAATGGAACAATCAAGAACGAGAGTTGCTACCTGCTTATCATGCTGCATTTACGCTCGAATCTCGTGACGAAGAACGCGGTGTTGCGCTGTTTGGTGATTTTGGCTTTCATGTAAAAGGCAGCCGGATTATTTTTCAAAAAAGAACTTATGTCAATCAAAATACCAACCAAACGGTGACACTGCCGCGTAGAACCATTCGCCAACCTTTCAATAATCTTTCGCTGGTCATTGGTGCGAAAAAAGTAGGACAACTGACTGATTTTGTTAATTATTATTTCGGTTTGGGTGCGCACGGAGATTATAATTTGAGCTATGATGTGTTCTACGGTAATAACAGTGATTTTTTTGATGAATATGTTAATAAAATCACTTACGGCGGTTCGGTTGTGGGCGGTTTGGAATATCTTGTCGGGGACAATGCAATGGTTTTTATCGAACTGTCTTTTCATCCTGATATTTCTAAGCAAATCAATCTGCCGGGGGGCGCGGTGAGTTATACCGACCCTTATACTAACGAACAACGTCCGATAGGAAAACAAGAAGTCATTAATTTTCCTTTAGAAATTTCGGTTGGGTATAAATTTGTTCGTTGGAATTAAGTCATACTCATTTAGGGTGAGAACCAAATTTTTTGAAAATATTATAAGCGCAGAGCATAAGTTCTGCGCTTTTTTTATGTCGGTGGGTGACTTTTTGGGAAGGCATTGGATATAGTAGTAATTCAAATTGTGCACAACTTGAATCATTCGTATAAAAAGAAATATTTAATGCCTGGTCAGCTTCATATTAAAACAATCACAATTCAGGATTTACCTTTTAATAAGTGTAAAAATACTTCCTCTATTCATCATATTTCTTTTTTACGAATGGGATGTTTGTGTACTTGTACGCAGCATCCCTTTTTTTTATAAAAAAAAATACGCAAGCGTATTTACTTTTTAACAAATATTTTATATCTTTAATCAAAAGAAATATTATGAAAACTCCTCTTGTTTTTCGATTTATTTTTTTGGCTTTATGTCTTTTATTCCAAATCACTATCGGATATGCCCAACCGAAAGATAATCAGGAATTAATAAAGCTATACAATGCTGCGGGCGGTCAAAAATGGATCAATTCGTGGGATGTAGAACAGCCTGTATCAGAATGGTACGGAGTAAAGGTTGATACCAATGATCGGGTAATTGGACTTGATTTGTCTTCCAATAATCTTATCGGTGCTTTACCTTATATGAATCTGCCGTTTTTGCAGGAGTTGGATTTATCTGACAATCGTTTGTCGGGCTTAGTGCCTTTCATGACTGGGTCGGTAGAGTTTGGTGTTCCTTTAAAACGTTTTGACATCAATGAAAATGAATTTACTTTTGAAGATATTGCCAAAAATTACGAAGCAAACAATTCGTCAATTGGAGATTTTATTTATCAAAGGCAATACTATGGTAGTTCAAAGGTCTATCAAAGAGCTTTTGGTGAGTCGGTCACGCTTGAGGCTGAGTATAGTGGCAATTTGAGCAATCAGGCTACCTTCCAATGGAGAAGCAGTCGCCTTGACAGTGGCGATCCTGATAATCCAACGGACTACCCAACCGGACCAACTTACGCTTTTGATGTAGATGCTCAGAATGTCGGAAGATACTATGTTATCATTACAGAGCCTGAACAGGAACAGCCGAGTGATTTGCGCTTGTATTCTTACGATAGGATTATTGACCTCAAAGCCAACCCCAATCCCGATTCGGAATATCCTGCGGTCATTCCAGATGAGATGATTATTGACAGAAGTTTATTATCGCCAAGTCAGCTTGATGAGTTAAATAAACTTATTGCAAACAACCCTGGTGTATATATAAAAGATGCCTGCAATTGTAATAATGACATTGTTTTGCTACATGCCAAGGATAATATAAATCTGCTGCAAAAAATTATTCCTGATACCAAAACGGAATCGTCAAAGAGTGGCGACAGAACCGATCCTGATGACGGAACAGATAATAATTACAGAATATTTCTTCCTGAAGAAATACAAAATAGAATTTGGAAGTTGGTCTATCAAGATGTATTGTCACCGGGGACTTTGACTACGCCCGTAAAGGTTGGAGTGTTGGATACCGGTTATGATTTGGAACCGGACAGAGTATTGCCTCGCCAATCAGATCCGGCCTGTACATTTGTAGATTTTGGAGATAACGACAATGATCTTACTCCTACAAATCCACACGGGAATCATGTATCAAGCCTTGTTTATGCCGACATACAGTCTGCGATTAAATTTGTACCTGTCAAAATTTTCGGGGATGACGGTACAGGAACTTTATTTGATATGATATGCGGTGTTCATTACACATTGGACGAAGGCGTGGATATTATTAATATCTCTGCTTCTTATGGTGGTGAAAAATCAATACTATTGGAAAATGCCATTAAAAGAGCTTATAAAGAATCTGTTGTTGTTGTCGTTTCTGCCGGAAATGGTATTGACGGCAAAAGAGCATGTTTGGATAAAAAACCTTTTTATCCGGCAGCATTCGAACAAAGTAATGTCATAACAGTCGGTTCAATTCGCCCAAGACCGATTTACCAATTTTTCCTGAACCCCTTGAGTGGGTTTTCAAACTATTCAAATAAACATGTAGATATTGTCACCTATGGAGAATGTATAAGAGCAGCAGGACTTAACGGTAATAAAACTAATTTGAGCGGTACTTCGCAAAGTACGGCATTAGTGACACGAGCATTAGCTATACACCGAGCAAAAGGAAATACATTGCCTGTAAATAACCCTTTGGCAGAATTGTCTGTGGATGTTATCAATAGACTAAAATCCAAAGTGAAAGGAGGAAAAAAATTACGTCGCATTGATCAAAAACTAAATACTCCATTTTAAATCATCCACTGCTATGATGAAACACACCATCACCACACTGTTTTTATTATACTGGTTGGCTATACCTCATAATAAATTAGCAGCGCAAGATTGTTGCGCTGCTAATTTCAAAACAACATTAAAAAACACAGCACAAAACCTTAATGAAATTGATGATATACACCACTATTTTCAAGGAGTGATTCGTGACGTAAAATCTGATTCAAATTGTCCGGCAAACCTACTTGCTCATGTTTACCGTCGTTATGGTTGGGCATTAAACAACAAAAAAGCCATTAAACAAGCCGTATCAAAATTTGACACCGTTATTCTTATCAAACAATCACTTGGCGCAGAATATGTAACGGATATCGACTTAATAAAAGCTTATGGCATAGGTGGAAAATGCTATATAAGACTATCAAAGCCCGATAAAGCTAAAGAATATCTCAACAACGCAATAAACATTCAGCACAAAAGAAGCCATTACAGATTTATTGAATATTACTATTTATTAGTCGCAGGAATATATCACGACACAGGTGATTACGAAAATGCAATAGCGAAATACAAACAGTCTATAAAATTTCATATTGATATATATGGAAAAAAACATGACTATACAGGAGAGACATGGAGTGATATTGGTGTAGTTTACACCGACAATAAAAATTTCTCTGAAGCCTCCCATGCTTTACAAAATGCGATTACAATTGCGAAAGAAAACAAAAATATCGAAAACCTCATTAGAGCATACAATAATCTTGGCAACCTTTATGAAGCTCAAAAAGATTACCCAAAAGCCGAAGAAACATACAATATAGTTATTGAATTATGTGCAAAAAATGCCGAAGCACTTGCCGAAGACTGTATAAAAGCTCAGAACAATCTCGGTGTAACCTTTCGCAGACTTGAGCATTTTCAAGAAGCACAGGACATGCTTCAACAAACATTACAGGCTAAAAAGAACTACCAAGGTAATGTAACATATCACTATTCTTATTCCGCTACATTTGAAAATCTCGCTGATGTACCTCTTGCACAAGACCAACACAAAATCGCACTTGATTACTACCAAAAAGCACTGATGAACCTCAGCAATAATTTCCGTAATGCAGATATTTCTACCCATCCGACACCCGAAGAAAATCCGTTTATATATTCAAAAATCGACCTCATTCGCATCTTAGATTTAAAAGCAAAAACCGCATTATCATTTTTTGAAAAAAATAAAAACGAACAATATCTACAACTCGCGCTTGACACCTATAAAGCTGTTGATCAGTGGATTAACTTATTTTACAAAGACATCTCCACCGAAAAATCTAAACTCGAATGGATTGCCCGTGCCCATGAAATATATGCCAATGCGATACACACTGCACTCGAAGCCGAACAGTCCGAACGTGCCTTTCATTTTGCCGAACGTGCGCGTGCCGTACTGCTTTGGCAAAGCCTATCCGAGCAATCCGCCCGCAATACCTTGACTCAAGAAGACCGCGAAAAAGAAGATAATATCAACATAGAAATTCGCCTTCAAGAAACCGCTTATTTCGATGCCGACTCCTCTGAAAAAGACAGCCTTCAATTGCTGATTCAAGATTTGAACAGAGCAAAAGAACAGTTGGTCAAATCTTTTGAGCGAAAATACCCCGAATACCATAATCGCAAATACAATACAGATTTTATTACTTTAAAAGAAGTACAAAACGACCTCATTGATGATGAAAAAACGGCTTTATTAGAATACTTTTTAACAGAAAATTTATTGTATATCTTTATTATAAATAAAAATGAATTTTTCGTTGAAAAATTAAGTATCAATCAAGATTTTTATGACAATATCGACAGTTTTAATCAAGCCATAAAAAATGATAAAAGTTTGCTTGATGAATTTATACCACCTGCATATCAACTGTATCAGAACGTCCTTGCTCCCGCTTTACAACATTTAAATGACAAGATAGAAAAACTGATTTTGATACCCGATGGTAGGCTAAATTATGTGACTTTTGAAGCCCTTTTAATAGATACCACTGCTACACAAAATTGGCAAAAACTTTCTTATTTCATCAATGATTATACGGTCAATTACATGTATTCATGCAACTCATCTTATACTGCACACAGCATGAAAGGGAAGTCACAAAGCATTGATTTTCTTGGAGTTGCGCCTACATTTCATGAAGTAGATGGCTTAGTATCACTCCCTGATGCCGAAAAAGAAATTCAGGATATAGCACTCCCCTTAAAAGGTCATACTTTACTTGGTGATAATGTCACGCGGGCGCAATTCATCAAAATTGCTCCGCAAGCTCGCACCCTACATATCGCCTCACACGCCACACAAGGTGAGGGAGAAGGAAAAATTTATCTCAGTGGTGGTGAGGTCATTACTCAAAAAGACATTCAAGCCATGAATTGGGCGGCAGAACAAGTCATCTTGAGTGCTTGCGAAACAGGTACAGGTGAATTGAGCAAAGGGGAAGGTGTGTTGAGTCTTGGCTGGAGTTTTGCATACAAAGGTGTGCCGAGTATCGTGATGAGTCAATGGGCGGTTTTTTCCAAATCGACGAAAAATTTAATGGTCAATTATCATCAGAAACTTCAAGAAGAACTCCCTGCCGACGAAGCACTCCGACAAGCCAAACTTGACTTTCGTAATAATGTGGATAGAATGAAAGACGCTCATCCTCATCACTGGGCAGCCTTTATTCATATCGGCAATTTCACGAAGCAACAAAACAAGGGGTATATGCCATTTTTGGCATTGTGCATAATGCTTGGTTTGTTGTATCGGTTGTTTAGAGGCTTATTTAGTTTCTAAATTGAACTGGCAGCAAAGACACAAATAAAAATGAAATTATTTTGCAAAGACTTGGCTCATTTACCGAGTCGGGAAACCATAAAAAAATTGCCCAAAGATGGTGAACATGTCGTTTCAAAACTCCCAAAAAACATTGCCAAAGAAAAGAAAGCCATCATAACTGTTTTGAAAAATCAATTACTGGAAAATTTTTCAGTATTCAATAGTGGAGGAGATAATGAAAGTGAAAAGATTACAATTATACCTGTTATTAAATACACTGTTTCACAAATTTATTTACTTTTTTGAGTATTTCTTTTAAAATGACTCTTCACCAAAAAATCCTTAAATACAGTGAGTATTCGCGTCATTTTTGATTCGATTCATTTCAAAATAAACGTCAAAAAATGTAAATAAATTTATAAAACAGTGTATTAAACGGCATGTAATTAAAGAAAATGAAACACTGATAAGGGCATTTATTTCAGACTATATCGATATTTGTAATGAACTAATAAATGGTTTAGAAAACGACCCAAATACTTCCATAGAATGACACACTTTCAGGCATGGGCAGCATATTCGATTCGCAAATAAAAAATCTGAGCAAATTGTAGAAGTTCCTATTCTCGGAATTTCGAAGATTAATCAAGTTGATCCTTATTTTTGGGGCGAATTTGTAGCATCAACAGAAAAATATAGCTCAATCAATAATTTGATTAAACATACGTTTCCTGATTCTGCAAGGATTCTTGATTATTTCGTCATGAAAAACACAAGGGAAGACGAAAAGCATAATTTGATATGAAAAAGGGTAGTCCTGCAAATGTAATGCTGTTGAACCACGAAGCGCACTAAGGACACGAAATCGAATGGACGCAGAGTTCACAAAATATTTCTAAGTATTTAATAATGAATTTCTTACACAATCTTAGTTTTCCTACTTCGTACATTCGATTTTCGTGTATTTCGTGTCCTTAGTGGTTCCTGCATTACAAATATAGGACTACCTGAAAAAGTATTCATTAGAAGAAAAAACACTTTATCCAAAAAGGCGGAAATCCATACTTTTTCCTCCTCTTCCCTAATTCAAAACCATTATGACGATTACCGTACATCCAGACTTTCTACCGGAAAAAAAATACATCATCCATGTACTGATGAAGGTGTATCTGGGCTTGGAGTATTCATTAGAAATGGGAACGGAGCATGAGTATAAAATAACCTTGAAAAACGGACATGCCTTAACACTCGAAGATGATTTTTTCAAACACTTTTGCGAACAAAAACATTATTTATACGAAAAAAATATTCCACAAAAAATCGACTACGTCGATTCGCCCTTTTCGCCGAGAGGCGATTTAATTATTATTTTTGGTACAAAAAGTATTGATAGTCAGTTAGATAAAATTGATTGTAAAATTGATGTGTTTGCCGGAGCATTTTTTATGTTGAGTCGATGGGAGGAAGGTGTGAATCCGGCGCAAGATGCACATGGGCGTTTTCCGGCAGAGGATGCTTTGGCATTTAAATGTGGTTTTCTGAATAGGGCAGTGGTCAATGAGTATGTAGAATTCCTGTGGAATATGTTGACACATTTGGGCATAGAGGAGGAACGAAAAGCTCGAAAATTTGCTATGCTACTGACACATGATGTGGACATGTCCCGCTTGTGGCGCAATGCTTTTTCACCCATAAAAACTATTACGGGCGATATTTTTAAAAGAAAAAATCGCGCTGCTGCGCGTCAACATTTTTCTTATTTTACACAAAAAAAAGACCCTTTCGATACCTTTGATGCTTTGATGGATGAGTCGGAAAAGCGAAACTTGCAGTCTCATTTTTTCTTTATATCCGGTGGAAGCACTCAATACGAGGGACAATACAAGATCAAAGATTTTTACATAAAAAAACTTATCACACACATACACGAGCGCGGACATGCGATAGGCATACATCCGAGTTACGACACGTATCACGATGCGACGATGTTGGGCAGTGAAATTGAGGCATTGCGTGAGGTCTCACCACAGTCCGTAAAGACAGGCAGACAGCACTTTTTGCGCTTTGACGTGCCATATACGTGGCAAATTTGGGAGGACAATAGTATGGAGTGGGACAGCACGATGGGCTATGCTTCGCAGGTTGGTTTTCGATGTGGAGCGTGTTATCCTTTTCCGGTTTTTAATGTATTGACTCGCAAGCAGTTAGAGTTGGTAGAACGTCCTTTGTTGGTCATGGAAGTGAGTTTGTTTTCGGAAGCATATATGGGGCTTGGACAGACTGAAGCTCTGAAAAAAATCAAAGAGATAGTGGCAACTGTAAGACAGTATAATGGAGAATTTGTATTGCTGTGGCACAATTCTAATTTGGTCTTAAATGGCGTGGATTACTGGGAAACGTATCGGGCGGTTTTGAATATGTAATTGCCAGATTATCAAAAAATGTAATCGTATCGGGCAAGCTATCCAAAAAATGGATGTTGGTACTTGCTTCAGCGTCGGTAGGCGTTGCCTCATAGCCAGAAAGCAGTATCTTAGAATCAGGAAATCCAGTGGAAAGATGGTTGATATAGGTCGATAAGGGAACTTTGTTGAACGAAGGGGATAATATAGTGTAAACGTATTCGGGTTGGTGTATTTTGTAAGCCGTCTGAAGGTCGTCAAGTGGAATATTTTGACCGAGATATATGACTTTTTGTTGTCTGATTTTTAATAAATAATGGACAAAAAGCAAAACAAGTTCTTGAATTTCTCCTTCGGGAAGATAGAGTAAAAACGTCTGTTTATCAGCAGCTTGACGTAGCGGCACTGCATCTATTGCTACGATAATTTTTTGACGAATAAGGCAAGTGATAAAGTGAACTTGCGCGGGATTAATGGAACCTGTCAACCAAAGTAAAGTCAATTTGCTAAGGAAAGGATTGATAACATCCACCATTGTTTTTTCGAGTCCAATTTGCTTAATATTGGTGGAGACAATGCGATTGAATTTGTACTCATCCATTTCTATCATCGAAATAGTAAGTGCATCAAGTTGGGTGGCGTGTTCAGAATTGACTTCGGAGATGTCAGCGACTTTTCTGGAGATTTCATCCTCTGTCATTTTGGCGATTTTGGAAATCTTAATGCCATTACGATTGAGGAGTCCTACATTGAGCAAAAAGCGAAGGTCATCGTCATTATAATAACGTATATTCGTCTGTGTACGATTGGGTTGTATCAACTCATAGCGTTTTTCCCATATTCTGATGGTATGGGCTTTAATGCCAGAGAGTTGCTCCAAATCTTTTATCGAATATACAGCCATTTTTTATGGTTTGTAGTTTTTGATTGATTTGTATATATTTATCAATTGTGTAAATTGGGTGTTTTATAAAATAACATAAAATACTGTAAATATTTATAAATCAATTAGATACGATTGTATTTTGTAAAATTGGTCAGTATAACAACCTTTTTGAGAAAAAGTTTAGTAAATATGAATAAAGCCTTAATTATTTTCATTAAGAACGCGGTAAAAGGCAAAGTAAAAACACGTCTCGCAGCAACGATAGGGCAAGAGCAAGCCTTGTCTGTCTATTTAAAATTGTTGGAGCATACAAGGCGAGTAAGTGCCGATACGAAAGTAGATTGTTTGTTATTTTACAGCAATCATATTGAAGTTGATGATGCTTGGGATGAAGAGCGATTTAAGAAATTCGTGCAGGTAGGCGCAGACTTGGGTGAGCGCATGAAAGGGGCTTTTGAATTAGCTTTCGAGCGATGTGGCTATGAGCAAGTTGCCATTATAGGCAGCGACTGTGCCGACCTGACGACCGATGTACTCAACACGGCATTTGAGCAATTGGCAGATGCTGATGTAGTGATAGGACCTTCCAATGACGGCGGTTATTATTTACTGGGAATGAAGCGTCCGTTTTTGACTGTATTTGATGATAAAAATTGGAGTACGGCTTCTGTTTTGGAGGATACGATTACGGATATAAAGAACGCGAATTTGACCTATCATTTGCTATCCGAATTGACGGATATTGATACGGAATCGGATTTGTTGAGTAATAAAACTCTGAATAATGATTCGGATTCAATTATTTGGTAGTGCTATATATTTCTGGACTTTGGACGAAAAAATATCATGCTGACATCGGTCGAGTGCTCCACGAAAGCGAATACATTAAACTATTTTAATATTCATCTATTCAAGTTGCTCAATTTTCTGCTAAGTACACCGTCCAGAAAGTTTCTTTGCATTTTTGGACGTTTATTTTGGAATGAATCGACCTAAAAATGACGCGAATACTCTCTGTATTTAAGGAGTTTTTGGGGAAGAGTCATTTCAAAAGAAATGTCAAAAACGATAAGAAATTTAATAAACAATGTACTAAGTACATTGTTTATTAAATTTACCCGTATCAAAATTTTCATTTTCTTCAAAAGAAAAAACGTTCGCCAAAGGCGCAGCGGCATACACCCAAAAAGGCGAGGGCAGGGTCGCGCTCATCTACGAGAAATGGGCTGGCACAGGCTACACTCCCGCAGCCGCCCACGCGACACGCACGACCTATACGCACACGCCCACACCCGCGACTGGCAAACCCTACAAACCGCTCAAAAAATCCGTGCTAATCAAGCACATCAAGCTCAAAAATCGTCCGAAAATTTCCGACAATCGACCTTGCAAAAAAATGTCGTGGGACGACTGCTGCTTTGGTGGTTTTATATGGAACTGTTGGTGTGTTGGGCGGTACTTTGGATGGAAGAAAAGGTTTGATAATGGTTAATGATTAATGATTAACGCTTAATAACAGACGCGAGGGACACAAGCGGTAGAAGATTTTTGTATGTAAGTAGTGAGACAAAAATATCCTTACTTTTGACGGTTTCTTTTCTCGCTATTTTTCCTTACGAAAATCCTTATCCCGAATCAAGTACGGGACAGGCTGTAGCATAGGCTATGTGCGGTTTTTATAAGAAAAACTATCGAAAAAATAACCACGTCAAAATTGTAAGCCTATTTTCATCTCACTACTTACGTGAATTTTTTGCTTTCAAAACTTGTTATACTCTCACAAATAACCGTATCTTTGCAGCCCGTTATAAAGTTCAAGTACAAGAATCAATCCCGATAGCTATCAGGAAAGTTCAATTTTAAACTTATTCTTCAACTTAAACTTCTCCACCCACGTGACGGAATTGGTAGACGTGCTAGGTTGAGGGCCTAGTGTCCGATTATGGACGTGCTGGTTCGACTCCAGTCGTGGGTACTTCAAAGCGCAATTTGCTGTTAATCAGTAGATTGCGCTTTTTTTATGTGACTTGCCTACTCGCCTGACATTTAGAAATGTCCGCCGAGTGGGGCTTTAAAGTCGAATTCATTTATAACTGCCAAAAGTGTTCTTGCTGCCAGTTTTGGGGAAATCCCATCTCTTTTAATTGTCCTTTGGGGCAAGTATTTATCAATGTCAAAAGATTTTTTTTGAATGTACTTTCTGGGGCAATAATATTGATAACGTAAGTCATTGCACACAAGCTTGCATATAGTTTGTACGGATAAATTTGCTTATTGGTGACGAATAATCGACTTGTTTTTCTGGGGATGGTTATAGGTATGGATATTCTTCTATTCCATAATCTGCCATGATGCGCACATATATTTCGGATATTGCAGAAGTTGTGCATCCAATTTTCTAAAACCGGGATGCCACGTAAGCCAAAATGATGTGTAACGGCTTTTTTCTCCGGAGAATTTTTTAGGTTCTGAAAAATGAGTGAGAGCAAGCCTATACTCGTGACTTCTAAGCTCATCCAACAAGGAGGATCGGTGGGTTGAGAGTATTTTTTTGGTAGTGCTTTACAAAGGTTTCGTTGCTTCGGTTGATTTCTTTTTGTAATGAGGCTAAGTACACTGTTTCACAAATTTATTTACTTTTTTGAGTATTTCTTTTAAAATGACTCTTCACCAAAAAATCCTTAAATACAGTGAGTATTCGCGTCATTTTTGATTCGATTCATTTCAAAATAAACGTCAAAAAATGTAAATAAATTTATAAAACAGTGTACTAAGTACATTGTTAAATAAATTTCTTAGCGTTTTTGAGTATTTCTTTTAAAATGACTCTTCCCCAAAAACTCCTTAAATACAGGGAGTATTCGCGTCATTTTTGGGTCGATTCATTTCAAAATAAACGTCAAAAAACACAAAGAAATTTAATTAACAATGTACTAAGTGTTTGATGTATTTTGTACGGTCTTTGTAGAGGCTTTGGTCTAAGTGCCAATGGCTGCCGTATTTGATTGACCATTGATGAATGATTTGTGTTCTTAGCGCGATTTCGATTTTTTCGACGGCATCAAATACCAGCAAACGCAGCTTGCGGTCAAAGGTATATAAGTCTATGATGTCGTTGAATGTAACGGACTTCGAAAAGGGATGATTCGGGTCGGTATTATCTTGGTAAGGATAGGTGTAGGCTCGTATTCTGTAAAAACTAATATTGGATAGGTAGCGTTCTGCAAGTGCAGCATCAGCGATGTGGAGTCCTCTTTGTTTGAGTTTGGCGACTTGGTCTGAAATAGATATGGAAGGCTTATTAGACTTTATTTAGGAATATTTTGTATGCAAATTGAATTGCGTCAACACTATCACGACAATTTAATTTCAATAAAAATAATTATTTAAAATTTTGATAATTAATAAATTAATCGACTTTAATCTGCCTCGCTGCCTCGCACTTACTCGGCGGACATCCTTGAAGATGTAAGATGAGAGAACGCAAAGCCATCAGCCCAACCTCCGCCGTTCCAATCGCTCTCGCACCTCGCGTAATGGAGTAAATTTACATATTTTAAAATAACTCAACTAAATTGTGGTGACGCGTCACCACAATTCAATTTAAATAAAAACAATTATAAAAAAAACAGATAATTAATAAATTACTAAGCATTTTCCCTCTATTCGATTTTAACATCATTCAAAACCACCAACACCTCCTTCCCGCCCCAAGCCGATATTTTGACCATAGTTGTCAATTCAACATATAAATTTACTCAAATTCACATTATTTTTGCTTTTTTGTGTTGTCACATTTTGAAATTTCTCTACATCATTCACCAGAATACAGGTATAATTCTATAAATTGCAGTCCATTTCAGCAAACAAATAAAAAGCAAATGATCACAGGAGAATTAAAATCGCAAGTCGATAAAATATGGGATGCCTTTTGGACGGGCGGCATTTCCAATCCCTTATCCGTTATCGAACAATTTACTTACCTACTGTTTATCAGACGATTGGATGAACGCCAACTACTGGAAGAGAAAAAAGCCAACACCGTTGGCATTCCTATCCAACAGGTCATTTTTACACCCGAACAAAAGGAATTGCGCTGGAGTTCTTTAAAGAATAAAGACCCTCAAAGCATGTTCGATGTCTTTACCAAACCTATCGTGGATGGCATGACCGTATTCGACCACATGAAACAAGTGGGCGATGCTGCGGGCGTATTTGCCGAGTTTATGAGCAAAGCCAATTTTATCATTGCTACGCCGCGACTCTTAGACCAAGTCGTGCAGATGATTGATAAAATCGACATGAAAGACCGCGATACTAAAGGCGATTTGTACGAATACATGCTCTCCAAAATCGCCTCGGCAGGTACCAACGGACAGTTTAGAACGCCAAGACATATCATTAAAATGATGGTCGAAATGACCCAACCCAAAAAGGACGAAATCATCTGTGACCCTTCCTGCGGTACGGCGGGTTTTTTGGTGGCGGCAGGCGAATATTTCACAGAAAAACACCAAGATTGGTTTTTAGAAAAATCCTTTAGAGAACACTTCAATAATGAGATGTTCAACGGTATCGAAATAGACGATACCATGCTACGCATAGGCGCGATGAACCTCCAATTGCACGGCATTGAAAACCCTAATCTCCAAAAAAATGATGCCCTCAGTGAAAGTGCCGGAGACATCAGAGATAAATTCTCCTTAATCCTCGCTAATCCGCCCTTCAAAGGCAGTTTGGATTATGATGCGGTAGAAGGTTCTATCTTGAAAACCGTAAAATCCAAGAAAACGGAATTGCTCTTTTTGGGGCTGATGCTCCGAATGTTGCAGATAGGCGGAAGGGCTGCTGTCATCGTGCCGGATGGCGTACTCTTTGGTAGTTCCAAAGCCCACAAACAGATTAGACAAACACTCGCAGATACCCACCGACTCAATGCCGTTATTTCTATGCCAAGCGGCGTATTCAAGCCTTATGCCGGCGTGAGTACTGCCATATTGTTGTTTACCAAAACAGGCACGGGCGGCACCGACCAAGTGTGGTTTTATGATATGGAAGCAGACGGGCGTAGCCTGAACGACAAGCGGGATATCATCAAAGATAATGACATCCCCGACATCTTAGCCAGATACCATAATCTCGACGAGGAAAGCAACAGAAAACGCACCGATAAAAGTTTCTTTGTGCCTTTCGAGGAAATCGAGGAGAATGACTGGGATTTGTCTATCAACCGATACAAAGAAATCGTCTATGAAGAAATAGAATACGCACCACCCGCCGAGATTATACAAGAAATTGAAGCGATTGATAAACAAAGAAATGAGGCTTTAACTGTTTTAAAAGAGATATTAGGATGAGAGAAGTAACCTTAGATGAAATTGCTGATTTAAAGAAGCAATCTGTAAAACCAGAGGCAATACTGGATGGAACTATCTATGTAGGATTAGAGCATGTTTTTTCCGATGGAACAATCCTTCCTGAAAGAATCAATAACGGGGATTTAGCAAGTAATAAATTCCAATTTGGCTCAGAACATATTTTATATGGAAAGTTAAGACCTTATTTGAGAAAGATAGCAAAGCCGAATTTTTCAGGCATTTCCAGCACCGATATTATTCCTATTCTTCCAATAAATAACAAGGTAGATAAGACTTATTTGTACCATTATTTGCGTACTCCTTTTATGGTGAAATACGCAACTCAAAGGTGTTCTGGCGCAAACCTACCAAGGATTAGTCCAAAAGAAATTGCGAAATTCAAAATCCCCCTCCCTCCACTCCCCCAACAAAAAAAGATAGCCGCCATATTGGACGCAGCAGATGCCTACCGACAACAAACTAAAGCACTCATCGCCAAGTATGAGGAGTTGACACAAAGTTTGTTTTTGGAGATGTTTGGGGATCCGGTGACGAATCCGAAGGGGTGGGAGGAGAAAACTGTTGTTGATTTAGTCAAGGATGAAAAATATTCGCTAAAACGAGGTCCATTTGGCGGGGCGTTAAAAAAAGAAATTTTTGTTGAAGATGGATATTTGGTTTATGAACAATATCACGCATTAAATAACGACTTTTCGATGGAACGTTATTTTATTGATGAAAAAAAATACAAAGAATTAATAGGATTCGCAGTAAAACCAAACGACATTATAATAAGTTGTTCTGGTGTATATCTAGGTAAACTCGCTGTAATACCAAAAGGAGCTAAAGCAGGGATTATTAATCAAGCGTTGCTTAAAGTAACACTTGATGAAAGTAAAATGAGAAATGATTTTTTTGTTTTTCATTTTACTCAGGAAAGATTTAAGCAAACTTTTTTTGATTCAAATAGAGGGGGCAGGCATTCCAAATTTTCCTCCAATGAAGGATTTTAAAAAGTTTCCTTTTATTACTCCCCCATTAGCCATCCAAAACCAATTCGCCGAAAGAGTACAAGCCATAGAATCCCAAAAATCCCAAGCGCAAACAAGTTTATCGAAAGCGGAAGATTTGTTTAATAGTTTGTTGCAGAAGGCATTTAAAGGGGAATTGAGTACATTGTCTGAACCATGATTTTATAGGATTTTCTTGATTACATGATTATTTTATGAATGATAGCAAGGTCAAAGAATCAAGTCATCAAGCCAATCCCAAAAATCAAGGTTTAAGACAAAAAATGAATTGAAATGAAACACAAAGAACTTACTTACAAAATAATTGGATGTGCGATGGAAGTCCATAAGCATCTTGGCAATGGTTTTCAAGAAGTCATTTATCAAAGAGCTTTGGCAATTGAAATGAAAATGCAAGGCATTGAATTTAGCAGAGAGCATGAAATGGAGATAAAATACAAGGAATATGAAATAGGAACAAGACGGGTAGATTTTTTTGTAGAGGGGACAATTATGGTAGAAATAAAAGCACTAATTAATTTGGAAGATGTTCACTTGGCACAAGCCATGAACTATGTAGAAGCCTATAATCTTGAAATAGGATTACTAATTAATTTTGGTTCTAAAAGTCTCCAATACAAACGAGTCCACAACAATCCCAAATAAAAAATCAATAAAAATCAAGGTAATCAATTCAATAAAAAAATCATGTAATCAAGCCAATCCAATAAATCAAGGTTCAAGACAATAAACGACAAAATGAGCAATTTCCAATTTCTACAAAACGAATGGCAAGATATATTTAGAGAAGCCAAAGAAGCCGAAAACTTGACTTTGACCTCTCCCAAAGCTAGCACCGTCATTGCCCGCAGTGCCTTAGAAAAAGGCGTGCGGTGGCTCTATGATAATGACGAAGATTTGGAATTGCCCTACGATGACCGATTGAGCAGCCTCATGCACGAGCAATGTTTTCAGAACATCCTGCGCCCTTCGATGTTCCGTGAAATCAACCTCATACGTCGCATCGGCAATAGCGCGGCGCATGGCGATGCCGTCAGTCAGGACAAGTCCATTATTGTTATCAAACACCTCTTTCGTTTTTTGAGTTATTTGGGTGTTTATTATGGCGAAGCCGACATCAAAGTACCGCCTTTTGAGATGGCGCGTATCCCCGACGGCACCGAGCAAAAAGAAACCCTCAAAACCTTACAAAAATTAGAACAAGAACTTAACGAAAGACGGCAAAAAGATCAAGCAGAACGCGACAAATTAGCCGCACAAGCCGCCAAAATAGAATTGCTGCAAACACAATTAGACGCACAGAAAAAAGCCAATACACAACGCCGACAAGAAAGAGAAAAAGTACAAGACCCGGACACGACTATTCCCACACTCATACCCGAATCCGAAACCCGAAGGCTCTACATTGATGTCTTGCTCAAAGACGCGGGTTGGCACGATATGAGGGAAGGCAGAGAATTGGAATACCAAGTAAAAGGAATGCCCAAAAGTACCAATCCTTCGGGCTTGGGTTATGCAGATTACGTGCTTTGGGGCAAAGACGGCAAGCCAATCGCAGTCATCGAAGCCAAAAAAACAATGGCAGATGCCCGCAAAGGCAAACACCAAGCGGAATTGTACGCCGACTGTCTCGAAGCGATGCACGGGCAGCGTCCAATTATCTTTTACACCAATGGATTTGAGACTTCTATTTGGGACGATACTTTTTTTAAAGACAGAGAAATACATGGATTTTATACCCAAGACGAACTGCAACTCCTGATAGACCGCCGACAAACGAGAAAGGACTTGCGAACCTTCAAGGTCAATAAGGACATCGCGGGTAGAGATTATCAATTGGAAGCCATTCAAAGGGTCGCGGAAAACCTCGTAGTGGATGGCAAAGACGGCAAACTCAAAGGCGCGAAGCGCGAGAGCTTACTCGTGATGGCTACGGGTAGCGGAAAGACCCGAACATCCGCCGCTATCGTGGATATGTTGACGAAATGTAATTGGGTGAAACGGGTACTTTTTCTGGCAGATAGAAATGCGCTGGTCACGCAAGCCAAAAACGCTTTCAACGAACATTTGCCCGACCTCTCGGCGATAGATTTGACGAAGGAAAAAGAAGACAACAGCACCCGTTTGGTATTTTCGACCTATCCCACGATAATCAATAAAATAGATAGCGTAAAAACCGACGATGAACGATTTTACGGCGTTGGTCATTTCGACTTGATTATCATTGATGAAGCTCACCGTTCGGTCTATCAAAAGTACAGAGCTATTTTTGAATATTTTGATGCCATGCTCATCGGATTGACCGCCACACCCAAAAAAGATATTGACCACAACACCTACGGACTTTTTGGTATTGAGGACGATAACCCCACGTATGCCTACGAACTCAATACCGCCGTCGAGCAAGGTTATTTGGTGCCGCCAAAATCTATCAGCGTACCCCTCAAATTTCAAAGAGAAGGTATCAAATACGCCGAACTTTCGGATAGAGAGCAAGCGGAATATGAAGAAAAATTTGGCGACCCCACGCAGGCAGAAACCCCCGACATCATTGGCAGTCAGGCGATTAATAAATGGTTATTCAATACCGATACCGTTGATAAAGTATTGGAACATCTAATGAATGACGGTATCAAAGTGAGTGGCGGCGATAAATTGGGCAAGACGATTATTTTCGCAAAAAATCATAATCACGCTGTTTTTATAGAAGAACGTTTTAATAGAAATTATCCTGAGCGCGGCAGCCATTTTTTGCGTGTCATTGATAATTATGAAACCAAAGCGCAGAGTTTATTAGAGAAATTTACAGACAAATACGAAGAACAAGAACCACAAATCGCCGTATCTGTGGACATGATGGATACAGGCGTAGATGCGCCGCGTGTGGTCAATTTGGTATTTTTTAAAATCGTAAAAAGTTCTTCTAAATTCTGGCAAATGATAGGGCGCGGAACGCGATTATGTCCCGATTTATTTGGTCCCGGAGATGATAAAAAGGAGTTTTTGATACTTGATTATTGTCAAAATTTTGAATTTTTTGATGAATATCCCGACGGAATGACGACAAAAAATCAAAAGCCGCTACTCCAACAAATATTTGAAGCAAAGCTGAAAGTATCGCAACTCATTAGCCATTTACCCGAGCAAAGCCCCGAAGAAATTGAGACGCGAGATGCCTACCTTAATGAATTGTATAAAATCGTACAAACCTTAGATAAAGAGCGATTTGTGGTTAGAAAGGAATTGAGATGTGTCGAAGCATACAGCAACAAAAGCAAATGGCTCAACCTTTCAAAAGGCGACATTCAGGAAATCAATACGCACTTATCGCACCTGCAAGCCCCCGTCAAAGGCGATGACGAACTCGCCCGAAGATTTGACGTGCTGGTGCTGACCTATCAAATTGTTTTATTGACCTACGGCGATACCGGAAAATATAGAGAAAAAATATACACGATTGCTTTTGAGTTGGAAAAGAAAAATAATATTCCGCCCATCATCGCCCAACTTCCACTCATCAGATCCGTTCAAACCGACCATTATTGGGAAACAATTAATGTGAAAAAATTGGAGGAGCTTAGACAGGCTTTCAGAGATTTGATTAAGTACCTACAAGGCAAACAACAAGAAAACGTTTATACTAATTTTGAAGATGATTTGAATTATGAGGGCATTCAAGTCCGCGAGCCTGTTACCGCTTATGTCAGTTTGAAATCTTATAAAGACCGGGTAGAAAGTTATATCAGAAAGAATAAAAACCACTTAACCATTCACAAACTTTGCAATAATATACCCATCACCCAATCGGAATTGGATGCCTTAGAGGAAATTTTATTTACGGAAAGCATCGCAGGTACAAAAGAGATGTTTGTGGAGCAATACGGCGAAAAACCATTAGGCGAGTTCATCCGAAGCATTACAGGTTTGGAGCAAGCCGCACTCAATGAAGCCTTTGCAGAGTTTTTGCAAGTCGGTAATTTAAGAGCCGACCAAATGACTTTTATCAAGACCATCATTTCATATCTCACCAAGAATGGCGCGATTGACAAACGTATGTTGTATCAACCGCCATTTACTGACATGAATGACCAAGGAATCAGTGGCGTATTTGATTATGATGCGGATGTTATCAAGATTGTGCGTATTATTGATGGTATAAATGGTAATGCGGGGGTTGCTTGATGCTCTTTTCTCGCTGCTTTTCGTCGCTATTTTCCTTTTCCAAAATTCCCCTCACTTGCGCTTGCAGTACTGCCCGCCAAATTATCCAGACATCGTCTGGATAATTCAGTTTATTGAAAAATAATTATTTAAAAAACGGATGATTAGCGAGTTGTTAGGCATTTTCTTCTTTTCCTAAGTAATTTAAAATTCACTTTTTCGCCCAAGTAGTAACTGTAAGTGTATCTGTTACTTTAGCATGTTTTGCGTAGGTTGCGCGGACATTTTCATCCTCTATTTTATCCAAATCTGGTATAATAAACCGGCTCAATAACTTGCTGTTAGTGCTTCAATAGAACCATGGATTATTTTTCCATTTGCATCTGTTTTTAAGAGAATGTTCTCACTATACTTTGGTGTTTGGGATGGCTTATTCATAATTAAATATAATTTTATTATATAAGATTGAGTTTGTGATATTGCTATCAGGAAAGTTAAAACAGTGTTGATAGGTTGATTATTCCGTCATAATACCGTATTTTTATAAGATGAAAACTTTAGTATATACACTAACCATCGTTTTATTGTGCGCTACTATCACTCACGCACAATCCAAAAATCAAATCATTGTGCAACTTCACAAAGGCAATGACGTAAAAGAATTGGCGACAAGCTATCAATTTTATAAAGGTCAAAATACGGAATTATATTCAAAACAATTACTCTCGAAGCAATTGAATATCTGGCTGTTAGAGTTCAATGACAAAAAGGTAAAGCCACGTGAATTACTCGCTGAAATAAAAACAAATCGTGCCGTGAATGTGGCGCAAATGAATTATGAAGTAAAGTTTCGGGCTACGCCTAATGACCCTTTATATACTACTCAATGGCAATATGACAATAACGGATCCGATTATGGTGTTGCCGATGCTGATATAGATGCTCCAGCAGCGTGGGATGTCACCACAGGTGGTACAACTGTTACGGGCGAAGAAATTGTCATTGCGATAGTGGATGGCGGTGTAGATTTGAATCATCCTGACTTGAGGAACAACATTTGGACAAATACAGACGAAATACCGAATAATGGAATAGATGATGATAACAATGGTTTTGTGGACGATTTTTATGGTTGGAATTTCAATCAAGATACCAATGATGTTGGTAATGACGGAGCCGGGAGCTGGCACGGTTCACCTGTCATGGGAATAATCGGTGCAGAAGGCAACAATGGAATAGGTGTTACAGGTGTGAATTGGAATGTAAAAGTCATGAACCTTATCGGAAATAACGATGATGCCTCGGTAGTAGCAGCTTATTCTTACATATTGGAGATGCGTACCCGCTACAACGAATCCAATGGAGAGGAGGGAGCTTTTGTAGTCGCTACGAATGCTTCACTTGGTAGATCTGGTCATCCTGATGATGCTGCCATTTGGTGTTCGATGTATGATGCGCTTGGGGCAGCAGGTATCGTCAGTGCAGGTGCGACTTCCAATTCTTCTATCAATGTAGATATAGATGAAAGGGGCGATATACCCACCACCTGTCCAAGCGAATATTTGATTTCCGTAACCAATACCAACAACCGCGATGAGACAGTCGGAGCAGGTTATGGAGCAATTAATATTGACCTTGCAGCACCCGGTGCTGGTGCTTATACTGTTAGAAATTTGGGCGGAGAAGATGCCTTCGGAGGTACTTCAGCCGCTACGCCTCATGTAGCCGGAGCGATAGGTTTGCTTTATTCAGCACCCGTACCTGAATTTATGGATGATGTCCGTCAAAGTCCTAACGAAACCGCCCGAAGGGTGAGAAATTTTATATTGCAAGGGGTCGATCGAGTTGCGGATTTACAAGGCATTACAGTGACAGGTGGTCGTCTCAATCTTTATAACAGTCTCAGAAATTTAGAAGAATATTATGGCATTGAAGGTGAGATTTTTCCGAGTGATGCTGTGTTTATCAATGCGATTTCGCCCAATCCGACGAGTGATAATGTTGAAATAGAAGTCAAACTATTTGAGACAACTTCCTTGACACTTAAAATTTATAATTCATTCGGACAGATGCTACGGCGAGAATCCATCGGAAGGGTAGATAGAGGTTTGCACCGCAGAAGTTTTTCTTTTGCAGATATGCCAAAAGGCGTATATTTTGTAACGGCTACTGCCAATAATTTCGGAACTGTGGTCGGGCAGAAAATCATAGTCAAATAAGGTTAATTTTTATCGAAAGATATATTTTAAAATACAAAAACGGCATAGACGCGATTCATCGTGTTTATGCCGTTTTTATTTTTTCCATAAAAAAATGGTCTGTCACGAAAAACGTATCAGACCATTGATTCACACAAAACAAACCTTAAAATCGTTTTATGAACAGAAAGCCCATAAAAGCAATGAATGAAAAATTACAAATTTCAAGCCAAAAGATGTTAAGGCTATGGCAATCGCATAAAAAATTATGCAGCTAAAACTTTGAGTAAATAGTCTTCATTCCATCCTGCTTTCTTTCTTTTTGCTTTGATACCTCTCTTACAAGAGGTCTCGTTTTTAAGTTTATTCAATG
>Ga0209187_1001310_pt1 | contig 30019 bp, 16 predicted proteins | sample BantaG_FD_187430 | JGI IMG/M metagenome (GOLD analysis project Ga0209187, IMG submission 187430) | Marine algal microbial communities from Bantry Bay, Ireland - BantryBay_4 metaG (SPAdes) (version 2) | ecosystem: Host-associated > Algae > Red algae > Unclassified | place: Bantry Bay, Ireland...
CAAACCAGAAGCCTGGTTCTTGCTACGCAAAATGTCTTATCGCTGATGAGTACACTACAGAAACTGAGCAAATTCAGGTAAAAGCTGCTTCTACGCGAGTAGAAACTATTCCTGCTGCTTACGAATCTGTATCTGAGCAAGTATTAGTTAGAGACGCATCTAACCGTATCGAGCGTGTTCCTGCTGAATACGAAACAATGACTCAGTCATTTGTTAAAGGTTGTCCATCTGGCTATGAGCCAGAAGGTGGTTCTTTAGTTGCCGGCGGTAACTGTGTTCGTTTTATTCCTATTCCTGCTGTTTACGAAACGGTAACTGAGCAAGTATTAGTTAAAGATGCTTCTACTCGTTTAGAAGTTGTTCCTGCACAGTACGAGCAAGTAACTGAGCAAATCGTTGCAAAGCCTGCTTCTTTCCGTACAGAAACTATTCCTGCGGAATATGAGTCTATGACTGAGCAAGTACTAGTAAAAGATGCTTCTACTCGTATCGAGAGAAGACCTGCTAAGTACGAAACACAAAGCGAGCAAATCGAAACTGCACCTGCTGCTACCAAGTGGGTAAAGAAAAGAGCAGATCGTAACTGTTTATCTGCTGACCCTAACGACTGTTTAGTTTGGTGTTTAATTGAAACTCCTGCACAGTACCGTACTGTAACTAAGAAAGTACGTGTTGGTTGTGATGACGGTTGGACTGACAACGGTGACGACTGTATCAAAACTATTGATATTCCTGCTGAGTACACTACTCGTACTTTCAACAAGTTGAAGACTGCGGCTTCTACGCGTCAGACTGAAATTCCTGCACAGTACAAGTCAATCTCTAAGACAGTTGTTAAGACTCCTGCTCAGACTCGTACCGTAGAAATTCCTGCTGAGTACACTACTCGTACTGTTCGTAAATTGCAGACTCCTGCGTCTACTCGTACTGAAACTGCTCCAGTTATCATGGGTAGCTACACTACTACTGTACGTAAAGGTTGTCCTTCTGGTTATACGGAAGATACTAGCGGTGCTGGAAGTGGAGACTGTATCCGTTCTACGGATATTCCTGCTGAATACACTAGCCGTTCTTTCCGTAAATTAGCAACTCCTGCTTCTACTCGTACCATTGATATTCCTGCTGAGTACACTACTGTAACTCGTCGTGTATTAGTGAAGAAAGGTGGATTCACTGAGTGGAGAGAAGTTGTTTGTGCTGACCAAGTAACTAACGTTACTGTTCGTAAAATCCAGGAAGCTTTACGTAGCCGTGGTTACGATCCAGGACCATCTGACAACGTAATGGGTGCTAGAACTAAGGCTGCTTTAGTTAAATACCAAAAGGATAACAACTTACCAGTTGGTAACCTTGACGTTGAGACTATGAAGTCTTTAGGTGTGAGCTACTAAGCAAAACATCAAAGAGCCTCAATAGAGGTTTCTAAATATAAAAATCCCATCTTGGCTTTTAGCTGAGATGGGATTTTTTATTGTTAGTAAAAAAAAGCTTCTGAAAGCTAATATTTTTTTTACTTGCGGAAAGTAGTCATATTTGGATAGCTTCTGAAAGTAAATAATTAAGAATGATCATTTGAAGAAAGGAAGAACAGGTAATATTAAAGCAAGCAATTCGCTCGTCGGAGGCAGAAATGATCTCTGTGATTGGGCGAAGAAGGGTTGGTAAAACCTACTTGATTAGAGCAGTATACGAGGAACATTTGCTGTTTGAAATGTCTGGATTGCAGCGGGCAAATAAATCAGGGCAGCTTAGAAATTTTGCTAATCAATTGAAAAAATATACCGATACCAAGGTTGCTATTTCGCCACCCAAAGATTGGTTAGAAGCTTTTTTTATTTTGACGGATTGGCTGGATCAAATCAACCTTACCGAAAAGAAAGTTGTTTTTTTTGACGAGGTACCCTGGATGGATACGCATAAGTCAGATTTTCTAACTGGAAGGACTACTAAGCTTTTTTGGAATTCGTGGGCCGTTAAAAAAAATATAGTAGTGGTGATCTGTGGATCGGCAGTTTACTGGATGACTCAAAAAATCCTAAGGGTGGCTTTTAAACAACTAAAAAGTAAAGCCAGTACCATCAAATCCTCCGTTGGTCTTTTAGCACCTGATACTGTTTGACCACTTTTTTATCTACTTCAACCGTTAGTAAATAAACACCTTTTGGGACGTTGCTCATATCAATTGATTTTTGATAATTACCGGATTTCTGGTCATCATAGCTGCTGTGTGACACAGCTTTATCGTTGAACCCGGTTAGCTTGATCGTCACATTACTTTCTTTATTTAGTTCGTATCGCACTTTTAACAAACCAGAATTTGGATCTGGTGCAATTTTAGGATAATTTTTCCATTGGGCCACTAGTTCTGACGACTGATCTACCGAAAATATATCTTCCTTTCCATTTGGTGCAATTGCTTTGAGTCGATATTTGAGGGTATTGAGAGAAACTGCGGGATCTATTTTATCCAGAATCTGATAATTGTTAGTACTATTTCCTTTTTTACCTACACCCTGTAGCTTAGCGATGGTACGAAAAGCCTGGCCGTCACTGGATCTTTGTATTTCAAATTGATAGGGTTTTCCAGAAGACTCTCCTGCGACTTCCCATCTGATGGCCAACTGCGTAGCGGTAAGATCGGCCCGACAATTTGAAATGATGGCAGGAACAAAATCGGGTATAGTTGAGGCTTCGACTTTAACGGTTTTTTTAGGTTTTGGAGTCGCTGGAGGATTGGTAACTGGTATATCTGCTTCTTCGGGTGATGGTGCGGTAATTCTTTGTGGATTAGGTCTGATGGCAGCGATCGCTAGTTCAGATTTTTGTATTGCTTCTTCTGGTTCGCAATCTTCTTCCACTATTTCGTTCGCTGGTTGTGCGCCAACAACTGTTGAAGGGGCCGTGCTGATGGGAGACAAACTAGCCACTGCGGTAGCCACTGGATCGGATGTAGCGTAAGTATTCTGGTATTTTCTATCAATGTATAAAACAGGGCCATTACTGGGATTCCAGATTTTTAGATTGGATGGCGGTGTAAAAACGTCATAAGGATCGACCGTTCCTACCTCGTCCGCATTATTGGTTTCTACCGTTCGGATTTCGATATTGTGTTCACTAACAAAAATCCATTTAAACTGATTAAAACTACCGCTATTACGCGTCCAGGTTTTATCATCGTTATTTCTACGCAATGGCGCACCCCAACAACCTTCGCCAATATAAACGGTACCAGTCTGGTCGTCTCGGATAAAACCCATTTCGCTACCCGGATCAGAACTTGGACGGATGGGCCAGGTGGTTTTTACGGTGTGTGCGTCTGATTCCACCACCATATTAACTCCGTGATCGTGAAAAGGAATACCCCAGTTTTTGTACTGCCCATTCTGTTCGCTTTTCGCACGTGTGTGTGGACGAATGGCAAAATGATACTGAGCAAATTTCCAGGTCATGTGATCGTTGCGGGAAAGGTCTTCCTTTAGCCATGCTCCCTGGTCACCACCGCTGGCAATCAGTGAATTTAAAGTATAGACCCGTAGCAAATTTCCACCGAGATTCAATGCGTAATAAACTTTGGAATTTTCTACATCAAATAAATCTATGATGGATTCATTGGAATATTCGTGATTACCACGGGCTACAATTAGCGGCGTTAACCGACCATCGTCACCTATGGTATATTGCCAATCGTCAAACCAGTATTTCCATTCTCTGGCTTTATCAGACCCTGTCATATCTCCACCAAACATCACACAGTGAGGCCGTAATTTGCCAACTAACTTATTTGCATTTTTTCGCCCGGTTCGGTGATTACGAGAATCTCCTCCGGCGATGATGCTCAGGCGTTCGTACGGATGATCGGGAGCTGTTCTAAAAGACATGGGTTCACTAATACCCTCACTATCTACGATAATAAAATAATAAACGGTATTAGGCTGCAACCCACGAAGGCGGACAAATTGGTTGTTCATCCCTTTAGCCATCACTGTCCGGTCGGGATTTTGTGACCAGGTATAAGCCCGCGTATCCGAGCCGTGCTCGTAGATATCATAGTAAAGGGTAGGGCTATTACCAGAAATTTGATTCCAGCCAACGGTCATGGTGGTCGCAGGATCGTTGCGCCACATACAGCGGTATTTATCCGTTTTCGCAAATAACTTATTAGTAAATCCCGTCAATATCAAAATAACAACAAAGCGAAAAATCGGTGAATACATATTTGTATCTTATTTTTTTTCAAATGTAACAAGAAAATGACTAAATCTGGTCTTTGAACAACTTCTTTTATAAAGGTCTTTTGGAATACTTCAGTATGCAAAGTTAACTTTTAAAGAAAACTTCTATAGCTATTATACGAGAGTTATCTAAAAAATGTGTCGGATTTTAATGCTTCTTTTCTTTTGAAACTTCGTACCTTTGCCTATATATTCAAAATTCCCCGCCAAATTTTTTATAATAACCTATTCAAACCTTTACTAGTGATGAAAGATGCTACTATTTTTAGACTCATCGAAGAAGAATTACAACGCCAGCGACATGGAATAGAACTGATCGCTTCAGAAAATTTTACGAGCCGGGAAGTAATTCAGGCCATGGGAAGTTGCTTGACTAATAAATACGCAGAAGGGTATCCAGGAAAACGTTATTACGGGGGCTGTGAAGTTGTCGATAAAATTGAACAACTGGCAATTGATCGACTCAAGGAATTGTTTGGTGCGGCATATGCCAATGTGCAACCACACTCTGGAGCACAGGCCAACGCGGCGGTTTTTCTGGCCGTTTTAAAAGCAGGTGATCCAATTTTAGGATTTGATTTATCGCATGGTGGTCATTTATCGCATGGTTCTCCGGTTAACTTTTCGGGTAAAGTTTATAAACCCCATTTCTACGGAGTGGAAGAAGCAACGGGTATGATTGATATGGACAAGGTGGAAGCAAAAGCGTTGGAAATAAAACCTAAATTAATTATTTGTGGTGCTTCCGCTTACGCTCGTGACTGGGATTACGCACGCTTTCGGGCGATTGCCGATAAAGTTGGGGCGTTATTGTTAGCAGATATTGCGCATCCAGCGGGTTTGATTGCAGCAGGTCTGCTCAACGATCCAATGCCTCACTGTCATATCGTTACCTCTACGACTCATAAAACATTGCGAGGACCAAGAGGAGGAATTATTATGATGGGTAAAGATTTTGAAAACCCGTGGGGGCGTACGACCAAAAAAGGAACGGTGATTAAGATGTCTTCTATTTTGAATAGTGGGGTTTTTCCTGGAATGCAGGGAGGACCGCTGGAACACGTGATTGCCGCAAAGGCCGTCGCTTTTCAAGAAGCACTACAACCGTCTTTCAAGGCTTACGGAGTGCAGGTGATTAAAAACGCTAAAGTAATGGTGGGGGCATTATTGGAAAAAGGATATAAAGTAATTTCCGGATCTACCGATAATCATCTGATGCTGATTGACCTGCGTTCTAAAGATGTCACGGGAAAAGTGGCGGAGCAAGCGCTGGTCAAAGCAGATATCACCGTTAATAAAAACATGGTTCCTTTTGATACACAGTCTCCGTTTGTAACCTCAGGTATTAGAATTGGAACGGCTGCGATTACAACTCGTGGTTTTAAGGAAGCAGATTGTTTAAAAACGATTGAATGGGTTGATCGAGTTCTTTCTGATCCAGAAAATGAAATGGTGATTAATACAGTGAGAGAGGAAGTTAATCAGTTTATGGTGCGATTTCCTTTGTATGAAATGGAGAAGGTGAGCTAGAAAAAATATTGCTGTTAATAAACCTTACCATCTTTACTGTGCTTTTACGTACGGCTATTCCTGCCCCGTTCCACCACGAGAAAATTCTATAGACGATCGAATAACTGCGGGTATAAAGTTGTTGGAATTGAAATAGAAGTGAAGGTCCTGTCAGTAGCTTTATGATAAAAAAATCAAGAAACAATCGCCAAAAAATCACTAAAGTTCACCCCAACTCTAAATGGAGATTTAGTGATTTTTTGACTCTTTTGTATCGGGTGCACTTTGGTTATCTTATAACTAATCTTAATCTGCACATCCACCAATCCGCATATCAAATAATCCACTAATACCCCGTTTTCCACTTCGCCAAATCCTCACAACCAGAATACTGTGAGTCCAGTTCGATGTACGTATCTTTAATTTTCTGGTCGACCCATTCGGACATAAATTTATTCTTTTTTGACTCCAGTGCTGCCGCTTTAATTTTGGAATAGTCCAGTTCCAGGCTCGCTTTGTGTGGCTTGGTACGAGAGCGTAACTGGATGGCACGGTAACCTTTGCGACCCGTCTGTTCGATAAATTCAAAAGGAGCGGAAAGATCATTTACTTCCATTGTATCAATGGTAAAATAGATATCCGGATCAAGATCTCCGACCTCATAAAAAGTATTACCCGTTTTTTGGTTTACCAAATTACCACCATTGGTGTAACTGGGAACATCTTCATTCGAAAAACGATTCACCGCATAAACGAACGGGATACTATCGTGAATGACCAAGTTGCGAACGGAGTCGAGTCGGTTACGAGCAAGTTCTTCATCGGCAGAAGTAATATCCGGCGTAATCAAAATATGACGAACATGGATACTATTTCCACGTCGCTCCAATAATTCAAGTAAGTGATAACCAAATTGTGTTTCGATAACTTCGGATAATTCGTTGGTCTCCAGATTATAAGCTTCTGCTTCAAATTCACCCACGTAACTTCCACGGGTTGCCCATCCGAGGTCTCCACCTTGTGCTCCGGAACCAGGATCATCAGAATATTTTTTTGCCAGTTCCGCAAATTGAGCACCCTCAATAATCTGCTGACGAATCCCTTCTAATTTTTCACGGGCTTTGGTTTTTTCGATCATATTCTGGGAAGGATAGATAACAATCTCGGCTACCTCTACTTCAGAATTAAAAAAGGGTAAACTATCTTTTGGAATTTGATTAAAGAAATCTTTTACTTCTGAAGGGGTAACCGTAGCATCAGCGATAATCTGCTGCTGCATTCGTTCGATCAGTAGCTTGTTTTCCAAATCTACGCGAAACTGAGCGCGTACCTGTGAGACCGTTGCTCCGTAATATTCTTCAAATTGTTTTTCATCTCCCTGCATGTATTGCAGAATTTGTTTAATTCTGGCGTCAAGTTGCGATTCAACTTCATTTTCCGTTACTATAATACTATCCAGGCGAGCTTGATTTAGCATTAGATTTTGGGCCAGTACCTGATCCATAATAATACAGCGAGCTTCTTCTCCCAGTTCGGGCTGCCGCTTCTTGGCCAGGCTAAACTGGTCTTCGACATCAGAAAGTAAAACGAGCTCCTGACCGACGACTCCAACTACTTTATCAATCACCTGGCGATCCTGCGCGTAAGAAGTGGATAAACTACAAACAACAAAAATAAAGACAATAAATTGACGCATTAGTTATAAACTTTTATGGTGTTTCGGTTAATCTCCCGCTCGTAAATCTCTTCCCGCTTTTCATCTAGTAAGGCTATTTTTCTTTGGTGTAATATCACACTGCTCATTTGTTCAATCACATATTCTATTGGGGCTACTTCACCCTTGGGTATTCGACTCAAAATACTCAGATAATATTTAAACTGGTCATCGGTAAAAGTAAGCTCGGTCCCGTTAGAAAAATTTTTACTCTTCCGGTATTTTTTGGGTACCAGCGTCATCAAATAATCCGGGCGGTACCAGGTACTATCACTCATGATAAACTGTGTACTGTTTGCGGCTGCAAAACGTTTTAGATCATCGCTTCCATTTTTTTCGTAATCTTTCCAGAGCTTATCTGCTTCTTTCCGATTTGCAATATTTTTTGGAATTTCCATGAATAAGCATTGTACAATGGGACTTTCCAGATGAAACTGTTCTTTATTGGTTTCATAATAATCCATTAATTCCTGAGAGGTAATGGTAGAATCCAATTGTAATTCAACCAGAATTTTTTCGTAGTTATGCCTGATTAATGATGATCGATAATCGCGTACCAAATCGTCAATCTTTAGGTCTTTTGGTAAATTTCGTTCCGCCTCTTCCATCAATAAAGTTTCTCTAATCCACTTTTCCATGAAAGCACTCGCAATCATCGTACTGTCTTCGGTATTTGCCTCACCAGGTATCATTGCTTTGACCTCAGAAAGATAGAGCGGTTTTCCATGGACAGTTGCAAGTAGTACATCATTTGCCTGCGGTGGTGTCTGCTCGCTCTTACAAGCAAGTAAACAAAAAGATCCCCAACAGAAAAATAATAAAAACCGTTTCATTAGATTCAAAATCTACTTTACCAAATTTTTAAAAACCTTGTCGTTTTTTTCCACTTTGTAGCTTGCTCTCAATTCTTCTAGCCATTTTTTTTCTAAAAAATCCTGATAATCTGCGATGACATATCCGCGTGCTTCATCCAGTGTTTTAACCCCTGGTGCCTTGATATCTTTAATCACCAAAAAAGTGGTAGATCTCGTACGGTCGTTTTTCAACGCTGGAGTCACCGCTCCTTTCTTCCAGTTCATTCTATCTAGATTTTCATCTCGACCTCTTTCGTACTCTTTTTCCTGAATACTCAGGATTTGCTGACCGTCTGTATTCACTGCCTTCAGTACTTCTTCGGAGGTTTTACCCGTTCCAAGCATCATTACAATATCTTTTACTTTATCTTCATTTCCGGAGCGGAGCGTATACAAATCCACGACCGCCCGTTCTTTCCACTGGTACTTATTTGGGTTTGAGTCGTAAAACGCAGCCAACCCTGTACTATCAGTAGACGCCTTATCCCATACCTCAAGTTTGGTCGCTTCGAATAATAATATGCCTTCTTCGTATTCTCGCATCAATGATTTAAACTCTGGATACTTATTTTCCAGTTGCGCTTCCTCGTATTTTAAGGCACTGTCGTCCACAAATTCTTGATAAATAGTAGCGGCTACCATTTTTGGATCCGCATTATTGTTGCGTCGCAAACGTGTAGAAGAAGTTTTACTAAATTCGTTAAAATCAGCTACGGTGTATTTCATTTTATTGCCAAAAGAGAAAAGCTCGTTTTTATCGGTCAAAACCTTTTTCCAGCGGTGTGAAATATACGTGCTGTCAATATTTGCCAACATCAATTTCTTGGCGGTTTTATTTTCTTTAAATTTCGCCTCCTTTTTGATATTCGTAATCATGGCTTGTTTGGCTAGTATCTGACGACTGAATTCACCACCTTTACCTTTTGCACTATTTTGTATTTTCGTTTGTAAACGTCGTTTGGCAATTTCCGGAGCTTCTGCTGGTTTTAAAGAAATACGACGTACAATATGCCAACCTACGCTACTTTGGAAAGGCTTGGAAAAATCATTATCTGCTTTCAATTTAAATACCTCATCTTTAAACGACTCTTCAACCGGGCTATTGGTAGCAACAAAACCAATATATCCTCCCTTCTGGGCGGTTTGTTGATGTTGAGAAAACTGACTGGCGAGTTTTTCAAAATTCCCGCCATTTTTTAAAAGATTGTAAATACTATCGATCGTTGCTACTTGCTGATCATCTTTTTTGCCTTTTTCGGTTCGGATCAGGATATGAGCAGTTTCTACTTCATCGCGAGCGGGACGTTTGGTGTTGAGTTTGATAATATGGTATCCAGCCGCGGTGCGAACCGGTTTGGAGTATTTACCAGGCTTGAGTCCATAAGCGGCAGATTCCATTTCGTAAAAACCAGGTCGGAAAATGGCGCCGAAGAAACCAAGACGACCACCTTTGCTTTTTGAATTAACATCTTCGGAATATTCGTTGGCCACTATACTAAAAGATTTGCCACTATCTAAAGCCGCTTTGGCCTTCATGATTTTTTTATAAGCCATCAGCGTGTCCTTAGGTTGCGGATTACTGGGCATGTTGACCATGATATGGCTAATATCTACTTCTACGAGACTTCTTTGGTAAGCTTCTTCTACGAGTTTTTCAGTTACTTCCTTATCTACCAAATAACTGTTTGCCAGTTGCCTTCGGTAGCCGCCCAATTCTTTAATAAGCGCCGGAATAGTATCCAGTTGCATATCTCGGGCACGCTGTACTTTTAATTTGAATTTAATGTAAAGGTCAAGATATTCTTCCAAAGATTTTTGGGAATAATCGGCTTTTTCTCCGTTGGTCTTTTTGTAGATATAATCAAATTCAGAAACCTGTACAGGTTTATTCTGAACGGAAAATAAAACGGGATCTTTCTGTGCGGTAGCAGAATGGATAATACCGAAAAGAAGAATAGTTAAAATGGATAAACGAAATGACATTTTTCTGTTTTTTACACTGATAAAATAATAGAATATTTTTATTGATAAATACACTAATCTAAGGTGATTAAATTTTACCTCAAACGGAGGACAAAAATACGAATTTTACGTCTGTATTTTATGATTAACTCATTCCTAAGTACTTTACAAAAAGTAGAAATTGCTCAAACAACGCTAATTGGTGGTCTTACTACCCAATTTCCTGAAAATATATCCTTTTTACCCGTTCGGAAATTCCGGTGAAAATCTCGTAAGGAATGGTTTCCAGGCTATCCGCTAGTGCGGTAACGGGCAAATCGGGACCAAAAATGATCACTTCATCACCCATATTGGCCTGTGGAACGGCAGTAATATCCATCATACACATATCCATACAGATATTTCCGACGGTAGGAACCTCGATTCCGTGGAGCAAGCCACTAAAACGTCCATTGCCTGCTTTCCGTAAAAAGCCATCTGCATAGCCAATGGTTACGGTAGCAATAAGGCTATCCCGTTGCGTGCGACCTTTGCGGCCATAACCTATGGAAGTACCTTTTTTTACCAATTTTATGTGGGAAATACTTGCTTTGAGTGTGTGTACCGTTTCCAATCGGGTGCTTCCGGGCATAGCCGCGTCGTACCCATAAAGTCCAATTCCCAAACGTACCATGTCCATTTGGTATTGTGGAAAACGGCTGATTCCAGTGGTATTCAATACATGTCGAGTCGTCTGATAGCCAATTTTTTGAGAAATCTCCTGATAACTGGTTTGATAAGTTTCGATTTGTTGGTAGGTAAATGGGTCGTGGCGCTCCTCATCGCTGGCAGCTAGATGGGTGAAAATGGAAGCTAATTTCAAGGCTGGATAGGCGATTAATAGTTTATACAATGCCGGAAAATCCGTCGGATCTAAACCCAGTCTAGACATTCCAGTATCCAGATTGAGGTGAACCGGAAAACTACCGCCGGATAAATCTGCTAAATTAGTCAGTTCGATGAGTCGGGTAAGTTGGGGAATACTGTAAATTTCTGGTTCCAACTGATGTTGCACCATTGCTTCTAAGGAAGCCTCTTCGGGATTCAAGACGAGGATCGGTAGCTGGATTCCTGCTTTACGCAATGCTACGCCTTCGTCGGTATATGCTACTGCGAGATAATGTACGGAACGAGCTGCGAGCAGCCTTCCAATTTCGACACTGCCGATGCCATAAGCAGCTGCTTTGACCATCACCATGACCTTGGTAGTCGGATCTAATTGTTGGGTGTAAAATTGCAAATTATGTTGTAGTGCGCTAAGATTAACTTCCAAGACTGTTTGGTGGTGCTTTTGTCGAAGTCGGGCGACTACTTTTTCAAAATGAAAAATTCTGGCTCCTTTTATCAAAATGATTTCGGATTGAAAATTCTCGATTTTTAGTTGGGAAATAAATTGCTGAGTCGTAGAGTAGTGGCTGAATTTTATGTTTTTTGAAATATGCTTTTCTAATATTGAAATCTGGTTTCCAATTGCAATGATCCTTTGAACCTGATGTATTTTTAAGAGTTCTGCTAATTTTTTATACAGTGGATTTACTTTTTTTTCAGACTCTAAAATATCAGATAGAATAAGGGTGCGTGGTCGGTTGTCTCCCTGTTGTGCCATGAAATTAAGCGCTGCCTTTAGTGATGATAAATCTGCGTTGTAACTGTCATTAATCAATAAACAATTGTTAATGCCCGCTTTTAATTCCAGCCGCATCGCCACGGGTTCAAGACTTTTTAACGCTGCTTTTATTTTTTGAATAGGTAATTTTAAAAAAGTGGCTGTTACCCAACAGTGGATCGCATTTTCAATGGCGGTAGGAGCCGTAAAAGGAATGATAATTTGTCGTTTTTTTTCTTTGTAAATAGCGGATATTTTAGTCGTGTTTTTTGACGTTCGTTCGGTAGCAGTAATCTTCCAGTCCGCTTCGGCTTCGGTCGCCCAATTCAAGGTTTTTCCTTTAAAATATCGCTTTATTAATTTATCCAGTCGGGCATCATCACAACGGTAGATGAGGATTTTAGTATTTTTGAAAAGGGATAATTTTTCCTTTATTTTATGTGTGACAGAGGTAAATCCAGCGTTGTGGGCATCACCTACGGTGGTGAAAATACCAATCTCTGGAGCGATAATATTTGCCAAATTTTCCATCTCATTGGATTGCGAAATACCTGCTTCAAAAATGCCAAGTGTATCTTCTTTTTTCAATTGTAAAACGGAGAGCGGAACCCCCAATTGGGAATTATAACTTTTAGGACTACGAGTAATTTGAAATTTGGAATTTAGCACCTGAAAAAGCCATTCTTTAACAATCGTTTTTCCGTTACTCCCCGTAATGCCAATGATGGGAATCTTAAATTGCTGCCGATGAAAAGCTGCTAGTTTTTGCAAGGCTGCGAGGGTATTATCGACTACCACAAATCCGCCTTGTGGCATTTTTTTGAGGTTCGTTTTTCGCTGTATCAAAAAATAGCGTACTCCTTTTTTATATAGTTCTTCCAGATATTTATGTCCGTCGTTACGATCTCCAACGAGTGCGACAACCAACGTGTTTTCAGGAAATACCAGTTTACGACTGTCATAAATAAGATGTTTAATCAGTCGTGAATCCTCGGAGGCAGCGTAGAGCTTTCCATTAGTAATTTCCGCAATTTCTGAAAGACTGTACTCCATGCTTGTAAACTGCTCTATCTTTTTAATAAACTGACCGCGCCTGAATAGTTAACCATTAATAACTCAAAACTTAAAACTGAACACCTCTATAACGCTGCCAAATCCATCCCAATATCTCCCCGAAAATATTTTCCATCAAAAGCTATTTGTTCCGCATTATTTTTAGAAATAGCCAATGCTTCCATAAAATTTTCGCCAAAAGAAGTAATCGCCAGAACCCTTCCACCGTTGGTAAGGACTTGATTGTTTTTGATTTTAGTTCCTGCGTGAAAGACCGTACTATATTTTATGTTTTCTAAATGATGGATAACTTTTCCTTTTTCGTAAGCTTCGGGATATCCTCCGGAGACCAGCATGATGGTCGTTGCTGCTCTAGGATCCTCTTCGATGGTTATTTCGTTTAGCGTACCATTTGCCGTTGCGACCATTAGTTCTGTCAAGTCATTTTTAAGGCGCGGAAAAACTACCTCTGTTTCTGGATCACCCATTCTGCAATTATATTCAATCACGAAAGGTTCTCCACCGACACTGATCAGCCCAATAAAAATAAATCCCTGGTATATAATATCTCTCTGCTGCAGTCCCTTGATGGTCGGAATGATCACTCTTTTTTCGACTTTTTCCATCATTTTTTTATCCACAAAATTGACTGGAGAAACCGCACCCATCCCGCCCGTATTAAGTCCGGTATCCCCTTCTCCGATTCTTTTATAATCCTTGGCTACGGGTAAAATTTTATAATCGCGTCCGTCAGTGAGCACAAAAACAGAAAATTCGATGCCATCCAGAAACGATTCTATCACCACCCGTGTGCCTGCCTCGCCAAATTTTCCGCCCAACATAGCGCGAAATTCTTTTTTAGCTTCCTCTCGGTCGGTTAAAATAAGGACGCCTTTACCCGCGGCCAGTCCATCTGCTTTGAGGACGATGGGTGTATCCGTTTTATCTAAAAAATCCAGTCCTTCAGAGAGTGTATCTTGGGTAAATTCTTGATAATCAGCGGTTGGTATCTGCTGTTCGGCCATAAAAGCTTTCGCGAAAGCCTTACTACCTTCTAGCTGAGCACCTTCTTGGGAAGGACCGATAACGGGGATATGTTCCAACTCGTCATCCGTACCAAAAAAATCAAAAATCCCCCGTACTAGCGGTTCTTCGGGACCCACGACGACCATTTCTATTTCTTGATCGAGGACAAAAGTCTTTAGTGCCCGAAAATCGATTGGATTAAGGTCTACGTTGGTACCACACTGTGCAGTTCCGGCGTTTCCGGGAGCGATAAATAGTTGTTCGCAGAAAGGGCTTTCCTGAAATTTACGGGCAAAAGCATGTTCGCGGCCACCGCCACCAAGCAGAAGAATTTTCATATAAGTTGTTTTTTGGCAAAGATAGTGATTCTGTGGCTTGTTAGCTTATTTGCCAGTAAGCGCTCTTTTGGCGCAATGCATTACGCAAGAAAAATTTCCATTAAAATATACGAATATGTTTTTTTACGAAAGAAGGGCGCCAACAAACCAATAGTCAACGGGCTAACCAGCTTCTTCAAAATGAATAGCGCCGACAAAAAACCTTTTGGGACCATGATTTCAGAATAAAGTCTATTAATCAGCCTCAAATTTTAGTATTTTCGCGTAAAAGAAGGGACAAAATATGATTTCCTACATTAAAGGAGTAATAACACACAAAAATCCAACATATATCATTGTCGAAACCGGTGGCATCGGCTACCACGTCAATGTAAGTTTGCATACCTATGCGCAGATTGAAAAAGAAGAACGGATCAAAATCTTGATTCATCAACACATCAAAGAAGATAGCAATACTCTATACGGATTTAGCGAAGAGGCAGAGCGGAGCCTGTTTATACTCCTAATTTCGGTCTCGGGGATCGGTCCAAATACCGCTCGGGTCATTCTTTCCGGGATGATGCCGGAGGAAGTTCGTGCTTCGATATTAGGTGAAAATGTGGCTGCGTTCAACCGGGTGAAAGGAATTGGGCCGAAAACAGCCAAAAGAATCATTTTGGATTTAAAAGATAAAGTGATGAAAGATTCGGGCGAAAACACGGTAAGTTTAAGTGGTCAGGACAATACATTGAGAACAGAAGCGTTATCTGCTTTAGTTGCACTTGGCTTCGCAAAAGTTTCCGTGCAAAAGACCTTAAACCGGGTATTGCAAGCCGAAAAATTTACCAGCGTTGAACAACTGATAAAGGTTGCCCTGAAACAACTTTCTTAGGCCCTTCCGTTCCGATAATATATACGGTAATCAAAATTGAGCTTTACCACTAATTTTTAACAAGGATAACCAAATAAGTAAGATAACTTATTTGAGTTTTTCTCGTAAGTATATAAATATTTATAATAAGTTAGTTAGAACCAAAATAGAATTAATCAGGAGTGTGTGCTAAAAGGAGGGATAACAAATGTTAAAAATAAGTTATCCAAACTAATACTCCACCCTAATGACGTTACTCTATGGCGATACAATCGGTATCGTTTATATTTTAGGAATGAGCTAATAATTAGTTAGCTTTTCTTGGGTTAAAAATTTTTGTTGCTAATGAGGCAAAAAACGTAGGGATAGCCGAGCTATCACGAGGCTTTTTAACAAAATTAGCGGCAAAAAGATCAACCCAAGAAGGTGTAAGTTTCTTGTAAACTCATTCTTTTGCACTGAAATCGATTATGAAAATAGAAAATTTACTCCTGTCAGTGATCTTTTGTTTCTGCCTGATCAGCCTGACAAATGCCAATTTACCCGCCGGCAACAATCTAGAGGATCCTTACGGTCCGGAAATCGTGTTGGCTCAGGATACACTGCCTCCAGTTTCTGAACGCTTTGGCGATCATATTTCCAATCCGGCTAATAATCCGTTTGATCTTAGAGATCCCTCCATTATTGAAAAAGAGGTGAATTACGATCCGGCCACGGGTACATATATCATCACCGAAAAGATCGGGGACGAATATTTTCGGATGCCCTCTTACATGACTTTCGAGGAGTACTTGGAATACAAATCAAAACAGGAAGAAAAGGAATATTTTGATCGACTCGCAGGGGTCGGTAAAAGAGGTGGGAAATTATCTAACCGGGACGATCCATTAAGTAAAATCGACGTACAAGAGAGTTTACGAGATCGACTTTTCGGAGGGACTGGCGTAGATATTCGACCCCAAGGTAATATTGACCTTACTTTTGGAGTAGATTTTCAGCGGACCGAAAACCCCGCTTGGACCATTCGTCAACAAAAAACGGGTGGGTTTGATTTTGATATGGATATAGAAATGAGTGTGGAAGCCGCCATCGGTGAAAAACTCAAAATGAGTACTAATTATAATACGCAGGCAACTTTTGATTTTCAAAATACCATGAAGCTGGATTATGATTCGGATGCTTTTAATGAGGACGATATCATCAAAACCATCGAAGTGGGTAATATCAGTTTTCCACTCCGTTCTTCTTTGATTAGAGGTAGTCAGAGTCTTTTTGGACTACATACCGAATTGCAATTTGGAAAATTAACCCTCGGACTAGTAGCTTCCCAGCAAAAATCACAAAACCAGAGTATCCGAATCGAAGGAGGAAGTCAAGTACAAGAATTTGAAGTACGGGCCGATGAGTACGATGAAAATCGCCACTTTCTATTAACGCACTACAACCGGTCTACTTTCGAAGAATCTCTCGAAAATCTTCCACAAATAAAATCATTATTTAATATTACCCGAATGGAGGTCTGGATTACCAACGACCGAAACGAGGTAGAAAATATCAGAGATATTGTCGCCATGTCTGATATCGGTGAACCAGATACGCTTACCAACGAAACGGCTACTTATGGAACAGCACCGCCTACACGGCATCCGGACATTAATGGGAATGGACTACCGGGAGTAGAATTGGCGACAAACATTGGCGCCAATAATATCCTTACTGATCTGGTTGGGGATTTGAACGATACCCTTGCAGATGCCAGAAGTTTAGATAACGCCGTTGCCAGTTTGACTAGTTTAGGTTTTCAACAGAGCCGGGACTTCGAAAAGGTAAGTGCCCGTCTGTTGAGCCCTAACGAATATACCTATAATGCAGACCTTGGTTTTATTTCTTTAAATGTAAACCTGCGACCAGATCAGGTATTGGGTGTGTCATTTGAATATGATTATAATGGTGCTACTTATCAGGTAGGAGAGTTGACTAAAGAAGGTGCTGGAAATAATGCAGAAGGAGATTTGACGGTTTTATACGTTAAGATGCTAAAGAGTACCACCCAAAGGGTGGATGTATCGACTTGGGACTTGATGATGAAAAATCACTACAATATTGGTGCTTTTCAAGTCAATCCTGACGATTTCGTTTTTGATATATTTTACGATGATCCGGGAAAAGCACCCAAGCGATTTATTCCCGAAAGAACAGATCAGCCACTGCTGCGTTTGTTTAATCTGGATCAACTCAACGTACAGGGTGATCCTTGTCCTGATGGAATTTTTGATTTTGTTCCCAATATTACCATCAATCCGCGTAACGGACGAATCATGTATCCAGTGCTAGAACCATTTGGTAAATCTCTCCAGGAATCATTGACTGAACTGGACCCCCCGGTTGCTGCATCTGTGGTGGAAACTTATGTCTACGATGAACTGTATCGACAGACGGTTTTTAACGCAAGAGAATTTACCGAAAAGAATCGCTTCATTATGAAGGGAACTTATAAATCCAGCGTTTCTTCCGAAATTTCCTTAGGTGCATTTAACTTGCCAGAAGGATCAGTGACGGTTCGTGCAGGTGGTCGAGTTTTAATACCCGGGCAAGATTACGATATTGATTATAATATTGGTAGAATAAAAATTTTAAATGACGGGGTACTAAATTCCGGAACACCGGTAGATGTGTCGTTTGAGGATAATACCTTGTTTAGTGTACAGACCAGAACCATGTTAGGGGTCCGGGCCGATTACGAAATCAACAAAGATTTTAATATTGGAGCTACCTATATGCGATTGTTCGAAAGGCCGTTTACACAAAAAGTAAATATTGGGGATGATCCAATCAATAACCGAGTACTCGGATTTGATATCAACTATCGAAAAGAAGCGCCATTCCTCACCAAAATGGTAGACGCCATTCCTTTTATTGAAACTAAAGAAGAATCAAGTATCAATTTTGTAGCGGAAGTAGCTGCCCTCAAGCCAAGTCATCCACGGGCCATCAATGTTGGTACCAATGATGACGATCAAAAAGGTGGAACCGTCTACGTGGATGATTTTGAAGGAACTACTAGTAACAATGATCTAAGAACACCCGCCAATAACTGGGTGCTGGCTTCGGTGCCACAAAATGCGGTAGATGAATTGGGCTCCCGAGTTCTTTCAGAGTCCAGTCTAATTAATGATATTAATGGAGGGGCCAATCGTGCACTCATTAACTGGTACCGAATTGATCAAACCATCAGCGGAAATAACGAGAATGCATATACTCGGTTAATTGAACAGGACGAAGTTTTTCCGGGGCGTCAGGTTCAAAATCTGGGCTTTGGAACCTTGGGAACTTTTGATATTTCCTATTATCCACGAGAACGAGGACCTTATAATTTTGATTTGCCAGGTGGGGTGCCGTTACCAGATGGACCGTCTGCCGGATTAGATAATACGGGTGGATTACTAGAACCTGAAACCCGATGGGGTGGGATCATGCGGGCTTTAAATAACAATGATTTTCAGGCCGCCAATATTGAATATTTAGAATTTTGGGTATTAAATCCCTTTATAAATAATCCAATAAACGGAACCAACGTAGAAGGAGGCGAATTAAACATCGACCTTGGAAATATTTCGGAAGATATCTTACGGGACTCCCGGAAATTTTTTGAAAATGGAATTCCCGTCGAACCTGATATTCCTACGGATCTAACCAATTGGTCCAGAATACCCCGAACCAATGCGGTAACCAATGCCTTTGATAGTGATCCCTCACAACGAGAAATTCAAGATGTAGGACTGGACGGATTTAATTCTAATGATGAAGCCATGGTTTATGGGGACTACATAAATACCATCAACGCTTCTGGCCTGAATCAGGCTGCGAAAACAAGGATTCAAGCAGATATTTCCAATGATGATTTTATTAATTTTCGGGATCGAAATTTTGATAGCCAAGCTACCGTATTTGACCGTTATCGAGCCAACAACAATCCCGAAGGGAACTCCGGTGCGCCGGAAGATGGAGTTGTCAATTCCTCTACCAATATTCCAGATTCGGAAGATTTAAATAATGACAATACCCTGGGAGAAACGGAATCTTATTTTAATTACAAAATTCCGATTAGACCGACCGGTATACCCGGAGAAAGTGGCGAAATAGAAATTGATGTAGAAAATTCTTCCTTTATTTCGGATGAACGTCGTATCGCTGGTACCAACCGAGTTTGGTACCGCTTTAGAATACCATTGGATGGTCCCGAAAAAACCGCGATCGGCGGTATTCAGGATTTTCGTTCTATTCGATTTATTAGAATGTATCTGAGAGAGTTTCGTCAGCCCGTTACTTTACGATTTGCGACCCTCGAACTGGTTAGAAACCAATGGCGTCGGTACACTTTGCGTGGACTAGATACGAATCCTTGTCTTACGCCAGATGGTTGTTTTGATAATAATGTGGTCTTTGATGTCAATGCGGTGAATGTGGAAGAGAATTCTGGAAAGATTCCATTTGCCTACGATCTACCACCGGGGATCATTCGGGAACGGTCCTTAAATACGACCTTCCCAAATCAATTTCAAAATGAGCAATCCCTTACCCTTGAGGTCCAAAACCTGGATCGAGGTTTTGGGGTCGGCGCTTATAAGATTATCAACATGGACTGGCGACTCTACGAAAACATGAACATGTTTGTACACGCCGAAGCTTTTGATGATACCAATTTGTTCGATGTGCCAGACGGGGACGTATCGCTCTTCATAAGAATGGGTAGTGATTTTGAACAAAATTATTACGAATACGAAATTCCTTTGGATCTAAGTCGTGATCCGGTGGCAGCTATGGCGGATGCCTACGAACTTTGGCGTACCTCGAATGCGATCAATATTAAACTGGACGAATTTAAAAACGCTAAAATTGCTCGAAATGCCAGTAATTTTGACGTTGCAGAACGGTTTATCCAACCTTACACCTATAGCTACCAGTTTAATCCAGATAACGAAAATGATCCAGTATTGCAAAAAATAAATAACATCATCGTCAAGGGTAATCCTAACTTTGGACAAGTCAAGGGTGTCATGCTGGGTATTAGAAATAATGGCAATGACGAACACAGTGTAGAAGTATGGTGTAACGAATTGAGACTTAACGGTATTGACGAAAAAGGTGGGGTAGCTGCCCTGGCACGGGCGGATATCAAATTAGCCGACTTTGCGGATATGACCGTTTCGGCCAATGCCAATACTATTGGCTGGGGACAACTGGAAGACGATGTAAATTCAAGAGCAAGAGAATCTACCTTTGCGTATGATGTGAGTGCCAATATTGCCATTGACAAATTTTTGCCAGAAGAAAGTGGGGTGAAGATTCCATTGTTTGTAGGATATTCTAAATCAACCGATACCCCGCAGTATGATCCTTACGATCAGGATTTGACCTTGCAGGAGAGTATGGATGCCGCCCCTACGGAGCAAGAGCGTCAAGAAATTAAGGAGAGTGCGCTTGATGTCACGGAAATAAAAAGTTGGAATATTACCAATTTACGAAAAGAGCGGACGGGCGGTAAAGACGATAAACCGAAGCCGTGGGATATCGAAAATTTTGACCTTACGTACGCATACACCAATACGAATCGCCATAATCCGATTATCGAAAGAGATGTTGAAGAAGTGCGGGAAGGTCGAATCAATTATCGATTTAATCGAAAATCGAAATATATCGAACCGTTTAAAAAATTATCGAAAAGTAAGTATTTGAAGCTAATTACTGATTTTAATTTTAGTTTGTTACCAAGCAGTGTGGCCGTTTCGACCGATATGATTCGAGAATTTCAGCAGACCCGTTATCGGTTTGTGGATGACGGTGCGGGAGAATTCAATAAAGAATTTTTTAACAAACAATTCCGTTGGAACCGGAGCTATGACCTGAACTGGGATTTTACCAGAAATCTTAAATTCAATTTCAATGCTCGAAACGAAGCGGTAATTGATGAGTTAAAAGAAATTAATCCAAACGGTTCAAAACCAACCGATGCGGAAAAGAAAGAAACTATCTGGGATGGCATCAAAGACTTCGGTCGTAATAAATTCTATACCCACCAATTTGGGATAGATTATAAGTTGCCACTGAAGAGTATTCCATTCCTCGACTGGATTCAGGTCAAGGCTCAATACAATGCAGACTATAGCTGGACGGCCGCCGCTTTGAATACCGTAGAACTCGGAAATGTGATCCAAAACGGTCAGACCCGTAAGCTGGACGGAGATATTAATTTTGAACAGCTTTATAAAAAGTCCAAGTTTTTGAGTGCTATTAATAAAAAGAAAGCTCGTCGTAGAAGTCGAAATCAGAAGGGCAAGGATGTTAAGAAAGACCCAAAGAAAGTAGTAAAGGAAGAAGAAGTAAAGAAAAAGCGGAAAAAAGGCGAAGTGTCTAACGCGACTCGTTTGGCGCTGCGTCCGCTATTGTTCTTACGGAAGGCCAGGTTATCTTACTCTCAGCAGTTCTCCACCGTAATTCCCGGCTTTACACCCAATAGTGAATTGTTTGGTCAATCAAGTGGATTTGACGCACCGGGCTGGGGCTTTGTGACGGGACTACAGCCAGATATTGATCCAAATAGTGGAGATGATTATCTGGATCGGGCAGCAGCCAAAGGCTGGATTTCGGAAGATCTATTTTTAAATCAACAGGTCATTCAGAACGCAACAGAACAAATTGACGCTAAAATTACCCTGGAGCCTTTTACCGATTTTGCAATCGATTTGACGGCTACTCGGAAGTTTACCGAAAATCAATCTCTATATTTTAAGAATTTTGACAATCCTGATTTTCAGGGTTTTGATCATGCTTTACCTAGAGAGTTTGGCTCTTACGAAGTTTCTTATTTTGCCTTGAATACCTTATTCGGTGACTCGGATGATCTTTTTAATACCTTCCTGGAAAACCGGGAAACGATCTCCCAAAATCTTGGTGTGGGTACCCACGCCATTGACGGTTCGGAGTATACCGAAGGTTATGGTCGAGTACAGCAAAATGTGGTCCTTCCGGCTTTTATCGCTGCCTACACAAAAGGCGATCCTGGTCAAGTAGAAGCCACCGATAATTATGCGAAAGATGTCCTCTTTAAAGTATTGCCTAAAATTAACTGGCAACTCAACTACCGTGGATTGTCAAAGCTGAGTTTTTTCGAAAAGTACTTTAGTAGTTTCAATGTGACACACGGTTACCGCTCGACTTTACAGGTAAACAGTTTTATTACCAACCAGCGATTTATGGCTAATAACCAGGAATTTATTAATCTGCCAACGGGTAATTTTATTACGCGATTTGAAATTCCTGAATTGGTGATCAATGAACAATTTGCGCCTTTACTCGGACTAGATGTCAGACTACACAACGAGATGACTTTTAAAGTAGATTTCAAAAAATCCCGTTCTCTAGCCTTAAGTTTGCAGGACAATAGTCTGAACGAAACCAAATCGGACGAATACGTTATCGGATGGGGATATCGGATGAAGGACGTTTATATTGCGTTCCTCAAAGGAGGTAAGAAAAAGAAGAAAGCCAGAAAAAAGAAAAAATCTTCTAAAAACGATCCGGCACCGAACGCAGCGGGTGGTAAAAACAAGGATGACGAAGCGAGTGATCTAAATTTTGCTTTCGACTTTGGATTCCGAAATAACCGTTCCTTCCGAAATGCTTTTGACAATAGTATCGAAACTTCAGAAGCTACGCGAGGTAATAAGACGATTACGATTAACCCGGCGGTGGATTACGATGTTAGTAAAAAGCTAAATGCACGCTTGTTCTTCGATTACACCCGTACGATTCCGACCACCACGGCGCAGTTTCCGACGACGAATATCGCGGGGGGCGTGCGGATTCGATTTACATTGGATTAAAGAAAGCTATTGGCGATTAGCTATTAGCCGTTGGCTTCCCTTTACCGCGTTAAAAGAGCGCCAATAGCAAAAAGCCAATGGCATGAAAAAAAAATACCCGAATTGGATTTTGGCTTAAAGTCAAATCTAATTCGGGTATTTTTTTTCCAGTTAAAAGACTGTTAAATAATGAAATAGGGAAAATGTAAATGTTAAATTTGTTGGACGAGAATCGAACAAGCACTTTATGAATAAAAAAGCAATATGGGCCATCGTCGGATTAATGAGCATTGCGCTGATTGGGATTGTGCTATTGCAAATGTACTGGATTCGACTTTCTATTCAGGAAAAGCAGGATAAATTTGATTTCAACGTGGCCGAAGCGCTCAATCGGGTGAGTAGAAAACTGGAAGTGATAGAGGATAAAAAGGATAAAAAATTTGATTTAGAATTTAAGGCGAGTGGATTTGACGAATATAATCAACCGATAGACGGTGTATCACCCGACAACAAAGCGTCACTAAGCGATGAGGATCGGACCAGACATTATAAAGAACTAGAGAAACAGCGACAAAGGGCGAGTTACAAGGAATTGATCAACGGTATTCCGTTGAGCGAAAGAATTAATTTGGAAGATTTGGATATAATTCTAAGAAACGAATTATCCAATCAACTCATTAATATTGAATACGACTATGGCGTATATGATCGGGAGGAAAAGTCCTTTGTGATTCTTAATGGATATTACGTAGTTCAGGATAATTCGCCTCTCATGCTGCTGGCGGGTCATAAGAATATTTATAATTCGGATTACAAGGTAGATTTATTTCCTGGCGAAGCGCCGCAGTCGCCGGGATTAATCATGGTACATTTTCCTACTCGGACCAGCGTACTATGGAGTGGGGTGTGGCGGTACTTACTACTATCCAGTATTTTTATTGGAATCATATTGTTCTGCTTTACCTATTCCGTACTGGTGATTTTTATGCAAAAGAAATTATCGGAAATGAAAACAGATTTTATTAATAATATGACCCACGAATTTAAGACACCGATTGCGACCATCTCGTTGGCCGCCGATTCGATTACCAGCCCGATGATTTTAAATAACTCCGATAAAGTGAAGCGTTTTGCGGAAATTATCAAGCAGGAAAACAAACGAATGAATAGCCAGGTAGAGCGAGTGTTACAAATCGCAGTGATCGATAAAAGGGATTTTCAGTTAAAAGTAACGACGATAGATTTGCACGAAGTCATTCGATCTGCACTCGAAAATGCTGCCTTACAAGTTGCTAAAAAAGATGGTAGTGTAGATTCGGAATTGAAGGCGGGTAACCCCATAGTGCAAGGAGATATGACGCATATATCTAACATTATCAACAACTTATTGGAGAACGCCAATAAATATTCGCCCCAAAAACCAAAAATTAAGGTATATACACGCAATGTTCCAGGCGGAGTTGAAGTTATAGTTGAAGATCATGGAATTGGGATGAATAAAGAGGCGCTAAAATATATTTTTGATAAATTTTATCGCGTGCACACCGGGGATATTCACAACGTGAAAGGATTTGGTTTGGGACTCAGTTATGTCAAAGCCATGATGACGGCTCACAATGGACAAATTGATGTTAAAAGCAACCCCGGAAAGGGTAGTAAATTTTATCTGGTCTTTCCCCATCAGCAAAAAATTCCAGAAGATGATTAAGTGACGATAGATCACGGCAAAAACAAAACGAATTATCTGATCGTTAATTTAAGGAGATCAGACTTTTTATAAACCTGATAACGCGTGAGTTGATTTATGAAGTTTAAATAATTTCGCTATCAAAAAACTTTTGTTATATCAGAAAAATCAATAAAAATGGCAAACGAAAACAATCGAATCCTGTTGGTAGAAGACGACCGAAATTTTGGCGATGTACTGCGTTCTTACCTGGAAATGCACGACTATAATGTTACCTTGGCTACGGATGGAGAAGCAGGTCTCGAAGCTTATAATAAAGGAACTTTTGACCTTTGTATTTTTGATGTCATGATGCCTAAAAAAGATGGCTTTACGCTCGCTACCGAAATCCGCGAAAAGGACGGTGACAAGACGCCCATTATTTTTCTGACGGCCAAGACGATGAAGGAAGACGTTTTGAAAGGATTTAAGATTGGAGCGGACGACTATATCTCCAAGCCTTTTGTTTCCGAAGAATTACTCTACCGGATTCAGGCGATTCTCAAACGTAATCAGGCGGCCGCCAATCCAAAAGACGAAATCAAGGAGTTTGTCATTGGCAAATACCACTTTAACTTTCCATTGCGTATCCTGACTTTTACCGCTGACAATGGAGAAGAATCCAAAGATAAATTATCGCCCAAAGAAGCGCAGTTGCTCAAAATGTTCTGTGTGTATATGAACGATATTTTACCGCGTTCCGAAGCGCTGACCAAGATTTGGGGCGAAGACAATTATTTCACCGCGCGGAGTATGGACGTTTTTGTTACCAAACTTCGTAAGTACCTCAAAGGCGATACGAACATTGAGATCGTGAATATTCACGGGAACGGTTTTCAGTTGTTGGTGAGAGGGGGAGAAGTGGTGTAGGGAAGAAATATGTTAATGAAAAACGCCAATCCATTCATTTAGGTTGGCGTTTTTTTGCTAAATTTTGTTATAACAAACAAAATTCTTATTTTTAAGACATGAAATATTTAATGATCTTCACATTTTTAATTCTGTCTTCCTGCTCCAAGGATGCAACTCCATTAGCTGATAACACTTCTAAAAATCTCTTTGACTTTTTAACGGATGCTGAGAAAGAAGAGGGGACAAATCAAATAATGGATTATTTATTTCCGTCTACAGAAATTGAGTATAAAAAAGATTTTTTTATCGCTAATATCCCGGATGATTTACGAAATGCTAAACTTGACGATTTGGAAATTCGCTTACGTAGGATAAGTGGTACTGCTGACAAAGCAAAAATGCAAAAGCAGTATGGGATAGTTAAAACGCAATTACAAAAATGGTTATCCGAAAATTCTAATGAGCAATATTCTTCCACGATTCAATCTGTCTCCTTAATATACCTTCGTAGGTTATTTTTAGAAGAAAATTCTGTGGCTTCCAAAGAAGAGACTAAATTTTTATTGAAAACTTTGATTGATCTAAAAGCGGAAGATTTGGATGTACTGGCGGACGCTTATCATAAGGTTAAGCTCAACTTGGACGGAGCTCAACAAAGAGACTGGTTCAACTATATAAAAACGGTTTACGATAAAAATATCCAGCTGATAAACAGTAAGGGACCAGAATACAAAATTGCTTACGAAAATGCAAAGTACAATATACAGGATAGATTTAAATATCGATTACACGGAAAAGGTTTGGAAAGGCGATCAATGGAATGTATACACGCTAACAAAATATTAAATTTCACTACTCGAAATATAGAATACAGATTACTATGACTATACGAAAAATGCCAATCCAGACGAAAATCCAGATTGGCATTTTTATATAGAGATCTTGCGTTCTACTTATTAGCTTCCCGCAGATAAGCTTCCAAAGCCGCCGTCATAGACGTAATCCCCGGTGCCGGACAGACAATATTAAGATCAAGCCCTAATTCTTCCACTTTCTTTTTCGTGCTACTTCCGAAGACCGCAATCCGTGTTTCGTCTTGCTTAAAATCAGGAAAATTTGCGTAGAGAGATTCCAGGTCGCGTGGACTAAAGAAAACCAGGACGTCATATTTCACGTCACTTAGATCAGACAAGTCACTGCTAACGGTACGGTACATCATGGCATCCTTCCAGTCAAATTCGTTTTCCGTTAAGAACTTGGAAACGGATTTACTTCCCAGATTAGAGCAAGGCAATAAAAAATTCTCTTTTGCTTTGTGTTTGATCAAGGCAGGCTTTAAATCCATAATGGTCCGTTTACCGGAAAAGACTTTCCGCTTACGATACACGATAAACTTCTGGAGATAATTGGCTACCTGCTCGGTGAGGCAGAAATACTTCGTATCCTGCGACATTTTGATCCGTAGTTCTTCACACATCTGGAAAAAATGATCCACCGCATTCTTACTGGTAAGAATGACCGCAGAGTATTCTTCCGGTTTAATTCTAAACTTACGAAACTCCTTTATGGGTACTGGTTCAACGTGAATAAATTGACGCCAATCAATCTTCAGGTCGTACTTTTCTTCCAGTTTGTAATATGGAGAACGTTCTGGTTTGGGTTGAGAAACCAGAATGGTTTTTACTTCTTTATAGGATTCTTTCAATGCTTTAGACGATGAAGTCATTTATATAGTGTTTTTGGACCGTCGCACCGCGAGCTTATATTTGATCCAGAATAAATGTTTTAATTGTTTTCTACCTAAAATACTGTTTATCAAAGCATTAAACATGGATGTTTAATATATAAGACGAAATTAAGTGGTCGTTACCAATTTTATTAATACTAATAATGGTGCAATTTCGATGGTGCAAAGATAAACAAAAAAATGAAATTTGTGCAAGCTTATATATTTAAGACCGATGAATAGGCTCCGCAGGATACGGTAAAGATATATCATGCTGATTACAATAAATGTTCCGTAAATAAGGGTAATAGTTAGGTTGGAGGGAGCGTAAGTGATAAGCAGGATTGCTGGCATTAGAAAAAAGCCGACCATTATTCCAAAAATAATGATGGTAAAACTATATTGTTCTATTTCTTTTGAAATGGGAAAAATGGAACCCACGATTTGTAAGACCAGGTGTTTTATCATAAAAATAGCGAAAACAGCCCCTATGGAGGCGAATAAATTTAGGATCGTAGTGGAAAAGACGGCGATTTCGTAATGATTAAGAACGACAAAAAGGAAGGTACCAATCAAAATTAGCGAAAAGGCGTAGAGAATCAAGTAAGGAATCATCGTCACGGTTCCATAATCCCGGTGGACCATTTTTAAAAAATTGTCGTTTAAGAAGGAACGATAAACTTTTGCGAGTACCGATTTATAAATATTTACCAACACCGTCAGGATAGTTACCAACAAAATGGTCATCCAGAGTTTAAATTTTCCACTCAAAGGCTGGAAGGCAGCGGTTTCTGGTTTTTTAATTGGTTTTACAGTTGTTTTTTTAGGTGAAGAGAATGTAGGTTTTTTTATTTCAAAAGGATTATTTTGGTTGGTGATGGTCTCTTCGGGGGCTAAGTCGGTAGCAGGATCGGTGGTGGGTTCTAAAGAATTTTGGGTAGATAGCGTAGCGGCGGGAATACTGGTTGCCGGGAGGGTATCCTCCGAGGGTATCACCCGACCGGGCAGTTCAAAAGGGTTGTTACCCTGTTGTGCAAAAAGCCCCAGAGATACGGAGAGTAAACTCAGAATAATTAAAATGTTTTTTCCCAATCTTGACATAACGCAAAGTTAAACAATAATCAAGAAAATCTGCTTGTTAATAAGCTGTTAAGCAAGTATCTTGATTTTTTATTCCAAAATAGATCAAGTAGCTTCACGTAAGCGTATGGAAAATAATATTATTCGTCGGGTGGTCATTTTGGGTGCTATTACCATTATTGGTATTCTGGGTATCCAGGGATACTGGGTGATGCGGACCTGGGATATCCAGCAGCAGGAATTTAGTCAGACGGTAAAAATAGCGTTGCTCAGTGTGGCTAAAGAACTGGAAACCGTTAATGGACGAAACAACCTGCCCATCAAAGGGCTCATCAGTCAGGAATCCAGTAATACTTACATCGTCAATATTAATGATGAGATTAACGCCAATACGCTAGAGTTTTATCTGCAAAAAGAGCTGGAAGCCCGGGCCGTTAACGCTGATTTTGAGTACGGTATTTTTGATTGTGGAAGCCGGGAGATGGTCTATGGTCGTCGGATAAATTATTCGGAAGATAAAGAATTTAATGCGCTGACCAATCCGCTACCAACCAACGGAGATTTTGATTATTATTTTAGTGTCCGTTTTCCTAATCAAAAAGGGTACCTGCTGCAAGACATGCGACTGGCTATTCTTTTTTCGATCATCTTGTTTTTCTCGATTCTCTTTTTTATTTACTCTATGTTTATTATCATGCGGCAAAAGCGACTGTCCGAAATGCAAAAGGATTTTATTAATAATATGACCCACGAATTTAAAACCCCTATTTCTACCATCAAGATCTCTGCGGATGTATTTTTAAAAAATGACTTGATTAAAAACGACCAGCGACTTAGTCGCTACGCGCAAATTATCAAGGATCAAAATCAGCGACTCAACATGCAGGTAGAAAAAGTTCTGCAATTGGCAAAGATCGAACGGGACGGTTTTTCTCTTAAAAAAGAAGCCGTCAACGTACACGAATTATTGGCAGAGATTACGGCAAGCGCACAGGTTCGACTGGGAGATGTAAATGGAAATTTAATTACCGATTTTAAGGCTATGCAACCTAACATAAAAGCGGATCGTCTACACCTTAATAATATATTATATAATTTGATCGACAACGCCATTAAATACAGCTACGGAAATCCGGAAGTACGACTCACTACTCGAAACGAAGGAAAGCAGTTGATTATTAGTATCCGAGATAATGGTATTGGTATTAGTAAAGAAAATGAACTTCGGGTCTTTGATAAATTTTATCGAGTACCAACCGGAGATATTCACAACGTCAAAGGATTTGGACTCGGACTATTCTATGTGAAAAATATTTGTGATGCTCACGAATGGGAATTACAGCTGGATAGTGAACCGGGACAGGGGACAGGGATTGAGGTAAAGATTGATTAATTAGTTGATCAGTGATTAGTTAAGGAATGAGTTAATAATAAATTTACGTTTTTGGCTTGATCTTTTTGCTGCTAGTCTCGTTAAAAAGCCTCGTGATAGCTCGGCTATGGCAGCCCGACCGTTCCGGTTCCTTCACAGGGTTCAGTCATATTTTTTGCCTTACTAGCAACAAAAATCTCTAACCCAAAATTCTTAAT
>Ga0209187_1001311_pt1 | contig 30011 bp, 18 predicted proteins | sample BantaG_FD_187430 | JGI IMG/M metagenome (GOLD analysis project Ga0209187, IMG submission 187430) | Marine algal microbial communities from Bantry Bay, Ireland - BantryBay_4 metaG (SPAdes) (version 2) | ecosystem: Host-associated > Algae > Red algae > Unclassified | place: Bantry Bay, Ireland...
CTAAGTATAGCTGACAGTCTAATGTCAGTGTCTTAAATGATCTGATGACTGAAGGTGTACCTGAGTAAGGATTAGATTCATTACATGCATTGATGCTGAAGACCCTCCAGTAGTAGACTGTATTTTCTAATAGACTATTGATCCTCAGAGTATCGCTATCTGAGTAGGCTGATGATACATTATTATTGAATGAAGGAGTAGAGCTGTATTCTATTAAGTATGATGATACCCCATTCACAATATTCCATTCTAAAAGTGGCGATAGGCTGATGTCTTGTTGATTATCCATGGGTAATTTTAGTCCTGTCTGACTTGGTGGGGAGCTGACAGTCGTCACGCTGTATGATCTATTCCCAGTAGTGTTAGATCCATTCACATTAGAGACTGTGAGTGAGGCAGTCAGTGTACCTGAGAAGCTGACAGTGACTGATGGATCGGCCAGTGAGGAGCTGGTAGGTGATACACCTGCACCTGAGAATGACCATGCATAAGCAGTGCCAGGATACACTCGTTCACTGGTATTATTGAATGTTATATTTTGATTGGGCTGACATAGTTCTATGGTGGTTCCTTCTGGCTCGAAGTCGGCTATAGGACTACATCCGCACATCATAGAATTAGCTAATATCGCACGTCTCGGACTACCCTGATCTGGATCCATGACTACATTTATTCTATTGGCTTGATCTCTTGTAAATGTATTCATACAAGCGTCATTACTGTAGTCCATATAATTATCATACATATCTTCTCCTACTTCATTGGGACAACTATCTACATTAGCTGGACATCCCGCAGAGGAAAATGACTGACGCGGTGTGTCTTGGCAAAAATCATCTATGCCACATGGTCCGTCTCCCCAGATATGTATTAGGCCAAGCCAATGTCCAGTCTCATGTGTCAGGGTGCGACCCATATTGTAAGGAGCGCCACTGGGGAAGGGTAGAGTGGTACTGCCTATTTTTTCATATTGCACCACCGTTCCATCTGTCGTAGCTGAGCCATTTCCAGTCTGTACGCCTGCAAGACTAGCTGCTTCTGGTAGTTGCGAATATCCAAATAAATCACCAAGTAAAGCATTGTCATGGATAAGCTCTGATGTCCAGATGTTATAATATTTTTCAGGATTCCACTGAGTGGGTGGCTTGATAGAGGATTCAAAGTATGATCGCTTATATGGAGGTGGATTTAAACCTATATTATTTCTGTTAATTCTGTGGATACCTGGCTCCGAGAGGCAGTTGCCAGCAGGATCTATCTGAGCTAAGCAAAATTGGATTTTAGTATCAGCGGCTACGCCATGAGTAGATCCTGATAGATTAGCAAAGTCTTTATTCAGCTGTTGAAGTTGTGCATTAATATACTGAGCACCGATGTTAGGCGTGGCGCCAGTAGCTTCTCCATTATGGACTATGTGGAAAATGATGGGAATGGTCTTGACTTGATTACTCTTCAGTCCTTTAGGCTTGCCTTTGATTGCCTGTTTTTCTTTAAGTTGCTTAGCCATCCATTTTTCAAAATCGATGGCAGTACCTCGTTGTGGAAAGATAGATCTGAGGGTTTGATTATAGGCGGGTGTGCTGCATCTTAAGTCTGTCTTATGACGTTGGGCTTGAAGTGGTATAAGAGATATTCCAAAAATGAAAAATATTAAAATGATTCGAACTCCCATCGCAGTGTCTGATTAATTGATTTGATTTCTTTGACTCGTTACAGAGCCTTATAGAAAAACTTACAACTAAATGACGGGTGAATATCGAAGTTTCGTAAATCGAGGCTTCAAAATTATGTTAAAATCTAAAAAAGACTAATATGAAATATTCATAATGTATAATTCGTTGATATACAATACCATAAATATCTACGGAAGTTTTTTAGTAAGAACTACTTAGTCAAAATTTCTGCATCTACCAGTATTTTGTGAGCTTCTTTCTCTTTGTCTTCCTCGACATATAGCTCTATGTCACCGAATAAGCCTGCATGAGCAGAATCTTTTTTATCAATGACAAAACTGACAATTCCTGCTTCTTTTAAAATATGCTGTGCCGACTTGATTTTAATCTCTGACACACTAAAAAATACCATCGCTTTTTCCATGATCTATGTTTTAGTGTATAACAGGTTAATAGCTTTATAGGTTCCTGCTATATCCTGAGTCAGACCACTTTACATACAACTTTCGATCACTGCACAAAATACGCCTGACTGTATGACCTCAAATCCTGGCTTTAGTGTAATAGAATCTGGGGCGATATAAGAGATCTGCTGCCCTACGTCTACTGATGCAGTGGAAATTATTGATGAAGTACTATACAGGGTATCGCTGACTGTATGATCTGATAAACCAAATGAAATATCTACCGCAGGACCAGCTATGACATCGAATACACATCCATCGCCTAAGGCGTAGCAGATCATATCGTTTCCTCCACATTCTTCAGGCAGACTTGGGTTTTGCAGTAGCTCATTTAAAGATTCGATTGCGTTTATAAAATCTGGAATAGATTGGTTTTGCTGTCCGTCATTAAAAAAGTTAACCACTTGACTTAGGCTTGTGATATCTGAGCCACAGGTGATTCCATTATTTGTCAAAGAGTCACATATAGCACCTGCTTCTGGAGCTAAATTACAACATGGTACCTGAAAAAAAAGAACTTGAACCGACCCTTTCAGTATGTCATCCACCGTCTCTTGCAGAGCAACTAAATCATACGCCAAAGGTATTATTTCCAATTGTTGGATGGTATCTATACCATAGTCAGCTGGACTGAAGGAGCCATTTTGGTCGATATCTATGATACTTGGTCCAGTGCCTGAATCGGATAGTTCCTCGTAATCTAAGATCAAGTATTCAAGATTTGGCAAAGTAGAATTAGTTACGACTATAGGTAATCCTGATATCTCTGACTCGCATAGCAGACGATCTATAGGACAAAGGACGCTAGGAGATGTAGCACCACAGTTAGACTGCTGAGCTGAAATGGTAATACTACTGATGATGAATATGGATAAAATAAGTCTGATCATAGCCAAATATTGTTATTGCGATTGCAAATAAAAAAAGGTATCAGGGCTATAATGAAAAAAGCAAGAGAGATAAAGTAAAGAAAAATTAGTGAAAATAAGTCGTCTAAGAAAGGTAAAAGTAAATAAGCCACTAAGGAATCAAGGGTTTAGTATAGTTTTTTCATGCTTATGATCCTTAGTGGCTTAGGTAAATGGTTTGACCTTATTCGGAAAAGTCTCCTGTAAAACGCACATTGATTCAAATAGCTGCTTGGGAAGTGGGAAATATATCAATTATCTTTAATAAATCGATTGATATCCTCCACAGCAGTCAAACCTTTCTGACCAAATTCTGCCTGACCAAAGAATGAATGAAGAGAATTATCATATCTCTTTAATAGGACAGTATTCCCTAAGCTTTTAAGCTTATTCGCAAATAATTCGCCTTCATCTCTTAGCGGGTCAAAGCCTGCAGTGAGTACGAAGCATGGTGGTAATTCTGATAGCTTATCTGAGTATATAGGGGATAGATATGGATCTTTCAGATCTTGATTTTCTGGAATATATTGGTCACTGAATAATGTCATTAAGTGTTCTGTCAGAATCAAGCCAGAGTCAAACTGCTTATAGGAGCCTCCTTTATCACCATGACAATCTATGACAGGGTATATGGGGACGATCGATTTGAGTTTGTCTTTGTAGCCTAGCTCTATCATCTTAAGCGCCGATGTAATCGCTAGATTACCACCAGCACTGTCACCCATGAGGATGATTTGATTCTCATCAGCCTTGATGTAGTCAGGAGTCTTAATGATATACTCTATGACTTCAGTGACTTCATTGAGAGCAACAGGATATTTTACTTCAGGAGATAGCTGATATTCGACAGATATCACAGGGTATCCCGTCTCTAATGCTATTCTCCTACACTGCTGATCATGAGAATTTAAGTCACCGATACACCATCCACCTCCATGTATGAATATGATGATTGGATTTTGATTGGATTCTTTATCATGATAGATCCGGACAGGTACTTCACGATTAGAACAGGGTATCTTATCATTGATGACTTTTGTTATGGGAAGTTTTTTCTCATAATTAGTTCTTTCGGACATTTTTTCAAACTGACGGCGTACCTCGAATATATCATCACCTTTGTATTCTTTCAGTACTTTAAGGACAAGCCCTGATTTCAGACTGATAGGTCCATGCGGTGTATAAGTCAGGTATCTATTTAGAAAATAGACAGCAACGATTACGATAAGTATAATTAAGGGGAAGGAGAGATACATTTTCGATGATATTTACTCGAAAACTACGCTTTTTGTGTGGTATGCAGAAAGGATTCTTGCAATTAAAGGGTCAATGAGATGCTTTCCAGTTTAATATGTAACTAATGACTAAACCAGATGATCCAATAGCAGACATAGCACTACTGTGATCGTGAATAAATATCCCATAAATAGTCAATAATACTGCGCTGACCGTAAAGACAGTCATGATGAATTTACTCTTATGCTTTATGTATCCTTTGCCTATGATCCAAGCTCCGACTACAATGGATATCAGCACTAAAGATATCTCTATCGCTGGATTACTCAGAAAGTTAGTGAATCCTACTGCACCAAATGATAATAGAATGGGCAGGGAGATACAATGTATAGCACAGAGAAATGAAGCTGATAGGCCTAATATTGATGCACGATTGTGAGTTTTTATTTCTTCCACGGTCGCAAAGATACCTTTTTGCAACAATGTTTCAAATAGCTGGCTTAGTATTTCGCACTTTTTCCCTTTCCAGGTAGACTATTTATGATGAATGTTCTAATATCCTCATTAGCAGTGTCTAAATCTTCTGACCTCAGATACATCATATGACCGCTGCGGTATCCCTTGAATGATAGTCGATCTTTCATCAGGCCACTAGGGTCAAGCTGCCACATGGTATATTTAGCGTTATAATAAGTCGTAGCACCGTCAAAATATCCTGATTGAATCATGACGTTGAGGTAGGGATTTTGAGCCATGGCTTGTCGTAAGTTCTCTCCAGTGTTATCATTAGTCCGGTCCCAAGGCCTGACTGGACCAAACATATTATATTTGATATCAGTCTTGTAGTCTAAGACCTCTCTGAGATAGTAGTTTATGGCTGGAGTAAATGAGTGCAACCAAGAAGTCAGTTCAGAATTATAATCCGGTCTGCTACCTGCTTGCTTCTTATCTAAGCCAAGGTATCGAGAGTCTAATCTTCCGACAGTGAAGCCTTTCTCTCTCATCAGATCCTTCCAAAAGAATGAAGTAGGGACGTCTAAGTTATTCTGTAGGATAGACTCTTCACTCAGACCTGAGTAATAGGACATTTTTTTTGCCGTTTCGATTTTGCTTTTTTCATCTAAGAATCCGCCCATGTATAGTTTAGGGACTAATGTATTGATGGTATAGTTTTCTACTTCAGCTAGTACTTCATCTAAGTCTTTTGCTTGCAGGTCGTCAGGCAGCATCTTCTGATACCAAGCTGCTGCGGCAAAGTAGGGGAGACGATTCGCTGCCATGATAGGTCCATCTCGCTCTATGCCAAGATCTGTAGGAGAGACAAGTATGACACCATTCAGGTACATCCACTGTCTATTCTGAAGTTCTAAGGCTAAGCCTGATACTCTCGTAGTCCCATAGCTTTCTCCGATAAGATACTTAGGTGATCTCCATCTATTATTTCGACTGACGAAGGTATTGATCCAGTCTGCCAGATATTTAATATCTGCATTAACGCCGAAGAATGTTTCTTTTTTAGCTTCCTTATCAATGATTCTGGAATATCCAGTGTTGACTGGATTGACAAATACGATATCCGCAATATCTAAAATGGAGTAGGGGTTTTCTCTTACACCGTAGGGCTGAACTGGAAATCCTTCATCATCAATATTCAATCTATATGGTCCTGTGTAGGCGACATGCATCCATACCGAAGCTGAGCCCGGGCCTCCATTAAATGATATGACGAGGGGTCGTTCTGCCTGGTCCGATATGCCAGATTTTTGATAGTAAGTATAGAACAATGATGCGACTGTCTTACCATCTTCGTCCCAGACAGGCTGAGTACCGCAGGTAGCTGAATAGCTGACTGGCTTTCCCTTAATATTAATGGTGTGATTGGTCACGACGGATGATTCTGCTTCAAGAGCAATGTCCGTAGTTTGCATATCCTGTGCGAAGGAGAATGAGATGGGGAGGCAGATTAATAATATAAATATTGGATGTTTCATTATCTATAAATTTAGAGGTCTAATACTTTCAAGGGGTCTTGACCACTGGACAAAAATACTGATGAAGCTAAATAAAAATTCTTTCATTATAGGGGACTATTTCCTCTTTTTCGAGATAGCGCTTGAGTAAGTTGAGATGCATCGCCCAGCAGTAACTGATCATGCGATCATGTTCGTTTGTCGTTTTCCAATCTTTGTGATAAAATTCTACCCTGACCATGTCTGCCTGTGTGACTAAGGTAAAGCCGAATGACGTGCCAGTCCAGTCACTATCGGCTATAGTCATTTTCCATTCTATAGATGTTAGATCTGTTACTTGGGTGACCTCTGCCTTCCAGTCATATGCTGGTGAAAAATAGAATCTATATTTGGAATGTAGTACTGGCTTGCCACCACTTTCTAAGGTCCACCATTGATTAATCTCTGCAGGAGTCGTCATTGCCTCGAAGACTCGATTTGAAGTAGCTCTGATATAGACGTTGTGTAATATGGCGTGCATACAGCTAAAATGTCTGACTAAAATAATCAAGAATAGCTCATCAATATATGAATCAACGGTTTTATTGATATCAGATTTATTTTTCGAAAAAACTGAACGGTGATTTGAGAAATAAGCTTGGTACAATTAAAAGTAAAGTCTCACTTTGCAATCATATTTATAAAGGAAAGCTAAGCAGATCACCCGTCTAAGCCCACGATGGAGGCATGCACAGCTGCGATTGTAAAAGAAAATCCTGTAATCCTCAAATCAAGTAAAGCAAGGTTCAGACAGATTATACACCTATCTCCTTATGCAGAGGTAAGCTTCGCTATAATGCGCGATATAGCTTTACTGCTTTTTCATCGACCAGATCACTAAGAGCTAAGTCCACAATATTTTACCCAGCAGTTCTGATCTTTGTTTGCTCTTGTATCCAGCATCCTACAGTGAATGTCTGACCTTTTGTGAGACTTCTGGAGAAGACATCTTCATTCGTTGGCATATACTGTCTGTATTGATTGATCCACTTGTTAGCTTCCGCAGCTGTAGAAGGGTCTACTTGCTTTGCTTTCTGAAACATGTCGATGGCTGGCCAAGTAACGATCTGGCTATCCCACCCTCGTCCCGGCCCACAGAGTGGTCCACTTGATGCATATAACTTACCGATGAGTAGATATGGCTCTCCCCAGTTAGATTTAATTGATGCTGCTTTTAGCGCATATTTTCGAGATTCTGGAAAGTTCTTGATGTCTCTATAATAGATTTTAGCATTGAGTAGAGTGTACTTTGCCTTCTTGTCTGGATCTTGTGTTTTCTCTACGAATGCATCAAATAAGACAACGGCTTCTCTGAACTGACCATCGTTATACGCATTATATGCTTTTTTGAGAGGCCCTTCTGGTGGAGGTGCGACATAGCAGCTTGTGCTTTTAGCACTGGCCAGACTGACCATCTGAGGATGATCTAATGGGCAGTCTCCCCATCTGAGTTTTCTAGTCACATCACCTATAGTCTCACAGTCTTCGCTATTCGCTTCATATTCTGGAAAGTACTTAGTAGCATAATAGTCGCATGGGTAAAAGCCTTTCAGTCCTTCCAACGCTTCTAATCGTTTAGGCGAATAATCATTGATGATTTCCCATGATTCGCATTTGCCTTCACACTCATCTAAACCTTTTTTTATAGCTCCGAATATTAGAGTCGCATATTTTCTACCTTCTTCTGGTGACATTTCTTCAGCTACGACTTTATCATAGAGTAGCTTAGTAAATGGATTTATCACGAAGTAATCTACTTCAGTCCCTTTAGCATCAAATGCTGCTTTCAATCTTCTAAAGGCTTCACCCTCAGGCACATAGTTTTGAAATGTATAGTAGCTATCAAAGCCCAATCTGGCATTGACATAATCAGCATCTTCGGGATGACATTCCACTCTCTTATTATATATAGTCAGAATACTATCAGCATAGACTTTTTTGTCAGCCTCTGATGTTGCTTGAGAGAAGTAGTGCTTGTATAATTTGACTCCATCGTCAAACTGATATTTGACTCGGCCATTGGCAGCAGGAGCCAGTCCATATGCTTTTTTCCATAATGGCAGTGCATCATCGAAGTTTTTCAGTTTGATCTGATCTCTGTATAATACATATGCAGTCTCGGCTTCATCTCTATCTCTTGGGCTTAGCTTAGCGAGAGTCATACATGGGTTATCGGGCTCTGTCGGAGCTTTTATGACTGGTTCAGGTGAAGCTGTGACGACTGGTGCAGATGTAGTGGAGCAAGATATCATCATGCATATGATAGTGCTTGTTATAAAGACTTGATAAATTATTTTCATAGTGGTAAGGTTCGATGTATATTTCATAACTCTCTAATATCAGCCAATGTATAAGTTAAGACGCAAAGATTCTATTTAGGTATTGTTAAATCATTCGATTTATCATTTCCATAACGATTTTGCTAAGGCTATGATTTTGTTGTCGCCATTTCGTTTTATTTGGTGTTTGATAGTTTTGCCTTCTATTTGGCATTCAGATATAAGGTGATCTTTAAGATAGCTTTCATTTTTGAATTGTACACTCAGGCTATCTAAAGTTTGATAAGCTACATCTGATCTTGGAGCAGCGTCTAGTAAAAGTTTAATGGTACTGATATTATTGACATGACCATTCCAATCTATGTCATTCCACGTGACGTGTTTTTCTATACTTCTATCTATCTTCTTCAGGTGATGAAGAGAAAAGGATGGACGCTCAAGTAATTTATCAGGCAAATGATTATAAAAATCATAGTGAGGGATCTTAATCATTTTCTTTGATTGCAGATCCATTAGGCCCCATATAGAGCTGGCTGTTGCTAATATTTCATTTTGCTGATCATACATGATAAAATCTCGGTATGCTAATATTCGATCAAAGCCAGCAGGGTATGTTTTTACACGAATGCTATCTCCGAATACAGGTGATTTTTCTATTTGAAGATGTTTCTTTAATAATATCCAGCTGAGATTCTCTTTTTCTAGATCCCAGACAGACACTTTTAAATCCAGTACATTCTGCATAGATGTCTCTTGCATGAGCTGCAGAATGCTGGAAGGCTTAAGCCTTTTATTGATGTCTATTTCGTTCGTTCTGATCTGATAATCAGCAATATATCCTATGAAATCGGTCATATATTTTATGGCTTTAGCCTGATACGAAAATAAGTAATTTAACTGCAAGTGGAATAATGGTTCTGTATATAAGTGACTATAAGGGTATTACATATATATTATTTTTTTAATATGAATACATATTATGAATTTTTATTATATTTGCTCCATCGGAGTTATTTCCTTCAACAAGAAGTAGACCGATTCTAACCTAATCCACCACCTGGCCTGATCATAGATCCTTCAATTAGTTGATAAAACTTTGTCTCGATAAATAAGGAAACTATGGTAAGCTCATTATTAAGAAAAATTAAGTCTATACCCGGCATCGGATTGGCTTTCTTTCTTTGCATCGGCATGATGCAAGGACAAGGAACGATATCTTGCGTAGGTAGTTTTAATCTGTCTATGCCCGACTGCGAGGTAGGGACAGTGATCACACCCTCTATGGTGGTAGCAGGATCGTTAGATCCTACTGTTCCAGAATACAATGTCATTGTAAAAGACAAACATGATAACATGATACCTGATGATAGAGTGACAGGTGATCATATAGGACAGACTATATCCTATACTTTAATTCAAGGACCAGAAGCCAGTGGTGGTAACTCCTGCTGGGGTAGTATTTTTGTGGAAGATAAGATTCCACCTGTGATTACAGATCCTGCATGTGATGGCATGATGATGACTAGTGTCATGTGCTTTTCTATGGATGGTTTTGATTTACTGCGGGAAGATAATTGTGACCCAAATCCTGAATTGATTCTAGTAGATGAGGTGCCAGTCGAGACTGTGTGTAATGTAGAAGATAACACCCTTAAAAAGCTACTGCGTAAGTACATAGCTATAGATGCCAGCGGGAATGTATCCGATACTTGTGAATTTGTTCTGAATGTAACTAAGATAGATCTTAATACGACAAATGGTCCTCAAGACACTGTGCTTCAGTGTAATACATTTGACTTAGATTTTCAAGGGCATCCAGATCCAATAGATGCAGGCGTTCCATTTTTCCTCACAGGAGGAGATACAGTATTGCTATTTCCAGATACATCTATTACTGTCTGTAAGTTAAGCGTCGTATATAACGATGAGCTAATCTTAGATACAGACTGTACAAAAAAATATGTACGTACTTGGACAATCTTAGAAGGCTGTTTAATTGATCCAGAACAAATGCCTTATGTGCAGCAAATCACAGTTATGGATTCTATAGCTCCCACTTTAGAACCGACAGCTGATATCGAATTATTAACAAACGGCGATGGAGAATGCATTGCAGTAGAGGCCATCCCAGTCCCAGAATTTTCAGATAATTGTAGAGATAAAGAAGATTTAGTTTTATTTTATAAAGTTAACTTCGAAGAGCCACGTGTCATTTATACGGGTCAGCCGATCCGATTTGAAGAAGGCATGAATATGCTTGAATTCATCTTAACTGATGGATGTGTAGGCAATAATGCCAGTACAGTCAATGAAACAAGAGATACGGTAAAGATATGGGTAGAGGATAAGACTCCACCTGTATGTGTAGCCGAAAGCAAATCAGCAGTCAGTCTGAATAATGATACCGGAGAGGTCATTATAAATGCTTCAGTCCTTGATGAAGGAAGTAGGGATAATTGTTCAAGCAAAGTAAAAATATTCGCTAAGAGAGATACTGAAGGATGTAGCTGTCTGCCAGAGGATGCAGAAAGAAGATATAATGACTTTATCTATTTAGGAAGAAGAAGTGGACACGATTATTATTTATCAAGAGATGAAGTGATCGCACCGAAGGCTTTTCAGATAGCTAACGCTATGGGAGGCTATGCAGTGACTTATCAGAATGCGCAAGAGAGAAATTTTGTAAGACTTGCAGTAAAAAGCTATATAGAAAATACTGCAGCGATTACCGTTCCACCTTTAACTAATATTGCATTTACCATCGGTCTTTCCGATGCTTGGGTAGAAGGGACTCATGAATGGGAATCTACCTCAACATTTGAGATTAATGCTGCAGGGAATTCTATTGATAATGATTATATCATGGGTAATGCATTAAATAATGCATTCAGGTTTTATGATGGTAGAGTAGATGCTAAGCGATTTGTTGTAGAAGTAGATACGCCATGTGGATTTAGCGAGATCGTAAGATTATGCTGTGTAGATGTCATGGACGGTGCACCTATTACACTAAGAGTGATGGACAAGTGGGGTAACTTTACAGAGTGTTCTGATACTGTATTAGTACAAGATAAGACTCCACCAGATATTACTTGTCCTCGTGATATGACTATTTCATGCCTGGATGACTATTCAGATCTAAGCATTTATGGGATGCCTACTGCCGAAGATGCTTGCGAGTCAATCATAAGAGAATTAGCTCCAAGGAATAGAATTGACCCTAAGTGTGGTATAGGTACAATTACAAGAAGATTTACCATCAGAGATGGTAATGGCTCACAGAGATGTAATCAAGTCATCAGAGTCACTAATGATGATCCAAGAGATAGTATCATAGTCATTGATCCATTATCAATATATATTCCTGACAGTCTTCCTGCATTAGGAATCGTTGATATGAATGGTATGTGTGATTTCGATATTACCAGATTACACCCTGATTCTCTTCCGGCAAGATTTAGCCCTCAATTTGATAATAATAGATTATGTAGTGATTTATGGATCGGTTTTGAAGATGATCAATTTGTAGTACCCAATGCAGCGGTCGGTTCATGTTTTAAAATTGTCAGACATTGGATCATCTTAGATGAATGCGCATTAGATACTGTGACTGGAAATATTGTAGTGGATACGATATACGAATATGACCAATCTATCGTCATCACTAACTCAATAAGGCCAACCATTACGCTGACAGCTAATACCGAAATGATGGCTTGTAATATAGATGGTAACTGTGATAAAGGTTCTATCATATTAGGTGCTAACTTTAATGACGACTGTACGAGTCGTGCTGAGCTGATTTGGTCTTATGTCATTGATCTTAATTTTAATGAAGTAGGAGATACCTCAGATATTGTGGGCGAGGGTATAGGTGGAAGAGTACTGCTACGAGGAATGGCTAGTATGTACCCAATAGGAAAGCATAAGATTACTTTCTTTGTACAAGATAGATGTGCGAATACTCAGGCGCTAATTCACGAATTTGAAATAAAAGTATGCGAAGAGCCGACTGCAGTATGTCAGAATCTGACTCAGCCATTACACGTCTTTCCAGTACCACCGAGATCACCAGATGTCAATGGTAATGTACTGATGGACTCAGTATATATGTGCTCACAGGCAGATTGGTTTCAGCCGACTAAGGGTGGTGGTAGCTATCACCCATGTGATGTGCCACTCGTCTATAGTTTTTCAAGAGATACCACTGATACAGAGAGGTGCTTCACATGTGCAGATCTATGTGCACCGACAGAGGTGACTATATACGTTACTGATACCTTCGGTAATGTAGACTCCTGTGTCAGTACGATGACGATCACAGATCCTAAGGGTCTATGTCCACCACTGACTGTGACTGATGCAGGTGCAGATCAGCAAGTCTGTTCTGATGAGCCAAAAGTGACGCTTAATGGTGTAACAGGTGGAGGTGCAGTATCCGCTTCTTGGATAGGTGGTACAGGCATATTTATGCCAAATAGGAATACGCTTAATGCGATGTATACTCCGAGCCAAGCAGAAATAAACGCAGGAACAGTCACACTAACACTTTCACCAAGAGGTGCTGCGCCTAACTGTGATGCTGATGATACGATGACGATAATGATTAGCCAAGCTATTGTAGCTGCTGCTGGAGCTGATCAGATTTTATGCGAAGGTACAGTCGCTGTCATAGGAGGGACACCTAATGGTGGTACCTTTACGACCAGCGGAAATGGTACGTTTAATGCTGCCATGACAAGATATACACCAGGAAGTCAAGATATATCTTCAGGTTCAGTCACTTTAACCTATACGACTGCGAATCCTCCTGGTCCATGTGGTCCAGATACTGATCAGCTGGTATTAACCATACTTCCTGATCCTACAGCGACTCCACCACCAGGTGGAAACATGACTTTCTGTGAGGGTGAGAGTGTAGGTCAGATCGTATTATCTGGAAGTAATGGTGCGATGTTTAACTGGACGAATAGTAATGTGGCTATTGGACTTGCAGCGAGCGGCACAGGTAATATCCCTGCATTTACAACTGTAAATAATACTAATAATGACATAGTGTCTACGATTACAGTGACACCTTTTATAGTAGGACCTAACGGTAATAATAATAATGGTGGTGGTGACGACTGTGTAGGAGATCCGATACAGTTTACTATTACAGTATCACCTGGAGTGACGGTCAATGCAGGCATGGATATAAATGTATGCTCTGATGATGGATCAGTAACCTTAGCAGGTAGTGTAAGTGGAATAGTGACTACAGGTACATGGGTAGGCGGAGCAGGTACATTTACACCAAATAGAAATGCACTCAACGCTACATATACTCCAAATCCAGGAGAAATAAATGGAGGTACTGCTGTCATATTAACATTAAGATCAGCTGTTCCTGCAGGACCTTGTCCAAGAGTGGAAGATCAAGTCACCATCAGTATTTCAAGAGTGACAGTGAATGCTGGTCCAAATCAGACAGTATGTGGTGATGACTCTACAGTGACTTTAGCTGGTACATTAGCTGGTACAGTGACCACAGCAATGTGGGTAGGTGGAGCAGGCACATTTACACCAGATAGAAATTCGCTGAATGCCATGTATACGCCTACACAAGCAGAGATCAATGCAGGTACAATCACATTGACATTAAGATCTGCTGCAATAGCTGCATGTCCTGCGATGGATGATCAAGTGGTGATCAATATTAATCGAGCTGTCTCAGTTAATGCTGGTGCAGATATCACAGTCTGTGCAGATGATGCTCAAGTGACATTAGCGGGAGTTATCACGGGTCTTGTGACTACAGGATCTTGGGTCGGTGGCTTAGGTACATTTGCACCTAATCGTAATGCACTCAATGCAGTATATACGCCTAATCCAGTTGAAATAAACACTGGTACACTGACATTAACATTAAGTTCAGACGATCCTGGAGGACCTTGTCCAAGTACAGATGACATGGTGACGATCACAATCGCTCCCGGCGTCAATGTTAATGCAGGACCAGATCAAACCGTGTGTGAAGATGTGAGTACAGTAGCCTTAGCAGGGTCAGTCACTGGACAAGTGGTAATAGGAAGATGGGAAGGTGGAGCGGGAAGCTTTAATCCTAATCGTAATAGTCTAAATGCGACATATACGCCTACACAGGCAGAAAAGGATGCAGGATCAGTGACATTGACTCTCAGGAATAGAGGCAATATCAGTCCATGTACTGTGGTCAGAGATATGGTTGTGATTAACTTCACACCTAATGCTGCTGTCAATGCTGGTCCTGACCAAACGATATGTCATGATGAAACTGCTACCTTTAGTCCGACTCCTGCGGGAGGTACTTATGCAGGCGGAATGGGAACATTCAATGGCAATGTCTATACGCCAGCACCTGGTGAAATAGGAGGTACTGTTACATTAGTCTACACCATGGCGGGTGGAGGTAATGGGGGATGTATGGGAGGATCTGATGAAGTCAATTTGACTATCTTTTCAGCTCCTACTGTAAATGCTGTTAATGATCTTTCGGTCTGTGCAGGTGATCAAGTGGTGGTCGGTAATTTCTCCGGCAGCGCAGGCACAGCTTACACATGGACTAATACGGCGACAAGTATAGGTCTGCCAGCTTCAGGTAATGGAAATATAGCATCTTTCACGGCAATGAATAATAGTGCTACAGATGTCAGGGCTACGATTACTGTGACGCCATATAATTTTGGACCTAATGGTATAGATAACCTTGGATTAGGAGATGATTGTACAGGGACGCCTACTACATTTACCATTACGGTAGGCACACTGGGTACAGGTCCACTATTTGAGTGTAAAAAGTTAGTCCAGAATATTGAGGATAATAATCCGCCATCTACGACATTCAATATTTTTGATATCGTTTGTTTCGGAGAGAGTTCTTGTGCAGGGATGCCGACAATTACTGCGGCATTCTCAGCTGATCCGACAGATACGCTTAGGACTTATGGCTGTACTAATGTAGGAGATATTCAGATTACATTATTCATCTTCGATATAGGTGATTCTAATAATGATGGTGTAAGAGATACGGCATTCAGAGAAGCTTGTTTTGCAATCCAGACAGTATTAGATCCGACTGGTTTCTGTACAAATTTTGCTCCAAGCAATCCTAATATTGCTGGTAGAATTATCACAGAAGAAGGCGAAGGAGTCGAAAGCACTTCAGTCGCATTAATTGGTACAGAAACAGAGAATTATGTAACAGATGAGAATGGTATCTATGCATTCCCAGAAATGATGATGGGTAATCAGTACATCCTAAAGCCAGAGAAAAATGATAATCACTTGAATGGCTTAAGTACATTGGACATCATATTGATGCAGAAACATATTCTTGGGCTGGTAGAGTTAGATTCTCCATATAAGATGATTGCAGCAGATGTAAATGGGTCAGGGACTCTATCTGCGCTTGATTTGATCGAGATGAGAAAGCTCTTATTAGCTTACTATGACGAATTTCCTAATGTGCCTTCATGGAAAATGGTGGATGCTGCTTACCAGTTCTTAGATCCTCTGAATCCATTGGCTGAGAATTATCCTCAGGAGTATATGATTCAAGAATTAGAAAGGAATATGGCGATTAATTTTATCGGTGTGAAAATGGGTGATGTCAATATGTCATCTGATCCTAATATGCTGAGAAGAGCAGAAGTCAGAACAAGTAACCAAGTACTGACACTGGATGTCACGCCACATATCATAGGAGAAGAGTTAAGATATGACTTCACAGCAGAAGACTTTATGGATATAGAAGGATTCCAGTTTACACTTGGAGTAGAGTCTGATGACTTGACTTTCGATAGAGTCGAATCCTCTGTACTGGATATGACTGAGGAGAATCTGGGACTTAGATTTATAGATGAAGGTCAGATCACAGTGAGTTATGATAAGATCGGCGGCGTATCAGCTGGAGAAGAAGAGTTATTATTTAGCCTGGTCTTCAAGCACTCAGGAGCTCGTAAATACAGGCTTAATCTTGGATCTAAGATTCTTTCTGCTCAGGCATACAGCACGCAAGATGTATTTGACATAGATGCTCGACTCATAGATACTTATGAGGACATTAAGCTCTATCAGAATAAGCCTAATCCGTGGTCAGAAAGTACGATGATATCATTCAGCTTACCACAAGCGATGGATTACGAGATGAGATTCTTCAGTGTAGATGGCGTGTTACTTCTAAGTAAGAAGGATCAGGGTCTTTCAGGTATGAATGAATTAAGAATCATGCAGAATGATCTCGATACTAAAGGGCTCGTTTACTATGAGCTGATCACAGCCACAGAAAAATCATCTAAGCGGATGATTCTAATAAAGTAAGGACTGAAAGATCCTTACGACTATTTACTATAGTTCTTTCGATTAAGGTTTTATTAAGGACAGAGACTCTCAGAGTCTCTGTCTTTTTAGTTAAGTATATGTTATACAGATGGTTGAGTAAACCAGAAGCAGCAATTATTTATTTATACACTTAGGGTAAACCAGCAATTCAATAGTCACAAAAACTGTGCATATTTGCGGTCTTTAAAAAATAAACATGAACATAATCAGACAGATTTCATTTTTCGTATGCTTAATCATTTTTGCTGTAGCTTGTACTTCAGACACTAAGTCTAAGCCAGTCAGTGACTTAGCATTTGAATCTGCGGCCACTGCTAAAGAATATGCAGACTTAATCATCACCGCACTTAAGACGGATCGTGATAAAGTCATCATGAATCAATTCTTCGACAAGAAGGAAGTAAAAGCACAAGATCTCAATAAAATGGTCAAAACTTATGCTCAGTCAATAGGATCTAAGCGAGGTACATGGGATTATCTGGGAGCCGAAGAAGCAGAACTTGGAGATAATGGATATGACTACACCTGGTACGATCAGCGAGGTAGAATTGCGATTCAGGTTAATGTACTACCTATGACTAATGCCAATAACGATAAATTTAGATTACAAAAAATCGAATTTCGGAGCCGCATCGATGTATTAGAAAGTGAAGCGTTTCCTGGTGGAGAGATCAGTGATTATAAGAAATTAGCAAAGAAATAAGCATTTTCCCCTTTGTCATGTATAGAGAATATAGCATCATATCGGATGACACTCACGATCTGTCAAGTCTTATAATAAGTCAGGTCCTGAAGTAAGAGGCACCATTCACATCAAATATACCTCCTGTCATCCATATCGGACTGGAAGCCATCAGCACGACAGCTTGAGCTACCTCATCAGGCTGAGCCACACGGTTCATAGGTGATTGTGATTTGATGCCTTCACCACGTGGTCCTTCTAATCTTTCTTTGGCCATGTCTGTCTCTACGAATCCAGGGGCTACAGCTCCCACGAATATATTATACGGTGCCAGGGAGAAGGCAAGTGATTGGGTCAAAGAATTCATAGCAGCCTTACTCGCGCCATATGCAGGCTGAAGCGGCTCACCTCTGAATGCGCCTCTGGAAGTGACACTGATAATACAGCCTTCTTTTCTTTCCATCATATGCTGAGACACTAAGTGACTCAGATTTGCCCCTGCTATTAAGTTGAGGGATAATATCCTTTGCCAGTGCTGCTGCCATGTTTCATAGTTTACTTCATTGACAGGATGATGGGAGCCGATACCAGCATTATTGATTAATATATCAATATAGCCATAGAACTCAATTACAGATTTAATTAGAGTCTTTGCTGCTTCAGGATCAGCTACATCTGCCTGGATGCTGCGATGCCCGTCTCCTGATAGTTCTCTAATTAGCTTTTCTGCAATCTCCTTTTTAGACCGATATACGACTACACAAGTCGCCCCGAGACCAGCAAATCTTTCAGAGATGGCTCTCCCTATACCTCTGGATCCACCTGTGATAAGGACCGTCTTACCTTTAATATTATCTTCTATCATGTACTTATTCTAATCGCATCAGCATATTATTCTCCCCCTGCCGCCGTAGCCATCATAGAGTTATTAAGATAATCTACAGCTAATTGTGAAATAGCTTTGACTCCAGCAATCATACCTGACTCATCTATATAGAAATCTGGGGTATGATGTGGTGCAGCATCGATGGGACTCACATCCAGTGGCTTACCACCGACGAAATAATACAATGAAGGGATCTGCTCTGCAAAGAAAGCAAAGTCTTCTGCACCAGTCACTGCTGGAGTAATGATGACATTATCCTCACCGATAGCCGTATAGAAAGATGGTATCATCTGCTTTGTCAAATTCAAGTGATTGAAAGTGACAGGAGCATATTTATCTATTTTGACTTCGGCTGTCGCTCCAGCGCTTTCCGCAATGAGTTTTGCTGTTTTTTCGATTTTTGCATGGATGATGTCTTGCATTTCTACATCAAGTGTTCTGATGGTGCCTACCATGGTAGCTTGTTCAGGTATGATGTTATTTCTGACACCCGCTGTCATCTTACCGACGCTGATGACTGCTGCCTCTTTAGTGAGTTCTGTCTGACGACTGACGATCGTCTGAAGACCCATGATGATCTGAGCTGATACCGTGATCGGATCCACACCTCCCCAAGGTCTAGCGCCATGAGTCTGCTTCCCGTTTACCGTGATTTCAAATCTGTCTGCTGCAGCCATGATACCACCTGCCTTATACATGATCTTACCGACATCGAGACCTGAGCTGATGTGCTGGCCAAACATGACATCGATGCCATACTTTTCTATAAGTCCTTCCTTTACCATAAGCTTAGCACCACCTTCTTCTCCTGGAGGCGCACCTTCCTCTGCTGGCTGGAATACGAATACGATCTTACCGACCAGTTCACTTTTCATCTTAGTCAATACTTCTGCTGCGCCTAATAGCATAGCAATATGTGTATCGTGACCACAGGCATGCATGACGCCGACTTCTTCTCCTAAGTATTTTCCTTTTTCTCTGGACTTGAAAGGAATATCGACTCTTTCTTCTATAGGCAGTGCATCCGTATCTGCCCTCAGGCCTACAGTCGGGCCTTCTTTACCTGTATCGAGTACAGCTACCACTCCTGTGATCGCCATGCCTTGATCTACTGTGAGTCCCATGCCTCTTAGCTTAAGAGCTATTTTATCTGCTGTCTTAAATTCTCTGTTGGATAGTTCTGGGAATTCGTGAAAGTCTCTTCTCCATTCTATGACTTTTTCTTCTACAGATGTGGCTCCATCTTGGATTGCCTTATTGTAGTCGTAGCTGTGGGTTTCTACCGCTTTTTTGACCTCTGCTGGAGCTTGAACGGCTATAGTTGCTCCAGAAGGAGACTTGACAGTCTTGGTTTCTTGCGCTTGTGTGGTGTAGTTTGCGATCATAAAGATCACCACATATATCATATATTTCATATGCTGAAGATTTACAGTTTAATTATCCACGTCATGGACGTTTATATTATTATTGGTTTGAATAGCCTCCAATATAGCAGAACTGGGATTGTAACAAAAGGTATGAAGCTTTAAAATTTTCGACTTAACATTTCAATAACTTGTCTTTGATGTGATTTGTCAAGTATGATTATTTGTAGGATGTGTATGGGAATGTCATCTTCACCGATGTAAATCATATCAAAATTAGCATAAACTAATACTATGAATTTTGATTGCCAAGGACTTACTAATACGTGTAAAAATAGCTGCAAGGTCGCTCCGATGGGACTAATGAGAATATCATTGAACGCATATTTATCTTTAATCTTCATTCCTTGATATTCCCTATGGAAAGAGAAACTTCTACTTATTTTTGAAATAATTCATTAGATATAAATAAAAATTTTCTTGTATAAACCTGCAAAGTCATCCTTTTAAAGGAGATACAGAGAGCTCAATGCTAATTTCACTAAAGTGAAATCTGGCGGCAACTAAGCTAACATCCAAGTAAAAGATTAACATAAAGAATGATGTGTATCTCTTTAAAGCATTAGTTTAGAGCTCTAATATTGTATGTGATGGATATTTTTGAAAAAAGAAAAAACAATCCTGGGCCTCTTGGGAAATACGCTGATGTAGCAGAAGGTTACTGGATTTTTCCAAAACTGACCGGAGAACTCGCGAGCCGAATGCAATTCAATGGTCGAGAGATCATCTGCTGGAGTGTCAATAACTACTTAGGTCTTGGGAATCATCCTGAGGTCAGGGAGACAGATACTCAGGCGACTGCTGAGTGGGGATTGGCATATCCCATGGGATCTCGTATGATGTCTGGCAATACAGATCATCATGACGCATTAGAAGAAGAACTTGCTGAATTTGAATCTAAGGAGGCAGCATTACTACTCAACTTTGGATACCAAGGGATCATGTCGGCAGTGGATGCTCTTGTAGACCGCCACGATGTGATTGTCTATGACAGTGAATGTCATGCGTGTATCGTAGATGGCGTGAGGATGCATTTGGGCAAACGATTTGCCTTTGAGCATAATAATATAGAGAGCTTAGCGAAGTGCCTGACCAGAGCTAAGAGACTGGTCGAAGGGACGCAAGGAGGTATCTTAGTCATCTCAGAAGGTGTATTCGGGATGCGCGGAGATCAGGGCAAGCTAAAAGAAATCGTAGCATTGAAAAAGGAGTTTGACTTCAGATTCTTCGTCGATGACGCACATGGGTTTGGCACGTTAGGAGAGACGGGAGCGGGTGCAGGGGAGGAGCAGGATGTACAGGATGACATCGACTTATACTTTGCGACATTTGCTAAGTCCTTTGCCAGTATCGGAGCCTTCCTTGCAGGAGATAAGGGGATCATCCAATATTTAAAATACAACATCAGATCTCAGATCTATGCTAAGTCAGTGCCCATGCCGATAGTCGTCGGAGCGAAGAAACGGCTAGATATGATGAAGCGCATGCCCGAGCTTAAGGATAAACTTTGGGAGAATGTCAATAAACTTCAAACCGGCTTAAAAGAAAGAGGTCTCGATATCGGCATGACTAATAGCTGTGTGACACCTGTCTACATGCATGGCTCAGTAGAAGAGGCGATGGCCTTGGTACAGGACATGCGTGATAATTTTAATATTTTCTGTTCTATCGTGGTATATCCTGTGATCCCTAAGGGAATGATATTATTGAGATTGATCCCGACGTCGACGCATACATTTGAGGATATCGACATCACACTCGATGCCTTTCATAAAATCGCGGATAAATTGAAGAAAGGTGATTATAATAAAGAAGCGGCGCAGCTAGCCTCTGTCACTTTATGATGAATCTATGAGCAAACCCATCATAGGAGGCATTCAGCAAATAGGCATAGGTAATCCTGACACTAACAAGACATGGGCGTGGTATAGAAAAGCATTTCAGATAGACATTCCGATTTTTGATGAAGCGGCTACGGCTGCTCTCATGCTTCCCTATACTGGCGGTCAGCCTCATGATAGACATGCAGTCTTAGCCATGAGTATGAGAGGCGGCGGTGGTATAGAGATATGGCAGTATACCAGCCGTACCCCCGAAGCTCCAAAACATCAGGTCAGCATAGGAGATTTGGGTATCTGCATCGCTTCAGTAAAAAGCAATGATATCAAAAAAACATATAATCATTTAAAATCTCTGTCATGTGATGTGCTTTGTGAGCCTATCAAAAGACCTGACGGAGCAGAACATTTTTTCGTCAAGGATCCCCATGGAAATATTGTGGATGTCGTCCCCAGTCAAGACTGGTTTACAAAAAGTAAAGTGAGTACGGGAGGCATTTATGGATGTACTATAGGTGTCTCAGATATGGACAAGTCTCTACAGTTTTACAAAGCCATACTCGGATACGATACAGTCATCTTTGATCAGACAGCAGCCTGTGAAGACTTCGCATGCTTGCCAGGAGGCAGTGAAACATACAGGCGAGTCTTACTGGCTCACAGTCAGCCAAGACGCGGCCCATTCAGCGAGTGGATCGGCAGTAGTCAGATCGAGCTGGTCCAAGCCATCGACCGCACACCCCGTAAGATATTTGCAGATCGCTATTGGGGAGACTTAGGCTACATCCATCTCTGCTATGATGTTCAAGGCATGGCAGCTATGAAGTCTCTTTGCGCATCACATGGACATCCCTTCACAGTGGACAGCAGCGATAGCTTTGATATGGGCGAGGCCGCAGGTCATTTCTCCTACATCGAAGACCCTGATGGAACCTTGATTGAATTTGTAGAAGCCCATAAGATTCCGATTCTGAAGAAGATTGGGTGGTATCTGGATTTGAGAAAGCGGGATGCTGAGAAGCCGTTAGCGCGGTGGATGTTGAGGGCTTTGGGCTTGAATCGGGAGAAGGGGTGATCTTGAATATTGTAGTTTATGGATTTTTAAATTGCTTAATCAGAATTTGATTATGAGCGAAAGTATTTTGGCTGGCGTGATGCTTTTCATTAATTCAGTCGTAGAATTTGTATTTCCCTCTTCTATCTCGGTACTGATCAAATACTCTTCTTCGCAGGCACAGATTAGCACGAAAAGCAGTAAAAATAATACTAAATTTCTCATAATTGTATTGGTGGTATGTGGAATGAAATCCATTATCACAGTCAAAAGTTTAACGATCCTATTTATTTATTAAGTGGAAAAAACTTTGAACATTTAATTTAAGTTTTTATCCTTTATTATTTTTATATCACTCAGTATTTTGAAGCTATTACTTTGAGCTAAGAAAAAGTAAGAGCAAATTTCTTCACTCTTACTTTTATTCTTGTGATGTTTAGATAAATATAGAACACATCTCGCGTCGATATCTATTAAAGAAATAATTTACCTGTATGAACGACTCCATTCTCATTGATGACGCGATAAGCGATAATTCCTTCCATTTGATTTTTTGGTAGAGTCACATTATACGCATTGATGTTTTGCTGTGTGTATAATTCTTGACCAGCCATATTATACATCGCAACAGATTGAATTGCTGCAGATTCTTGATTGGATTCGATTAGTACATTGACCCCATTGTTATATACAGTATATCCAGCTTCGATAGATGATGACTGATTTTCATTTTCCGAAAACCTAACATTATATAGCTCACCTGCACCAGCTTCAACTGAACTGTATAAATCAATTGATAAATCGTCAGTCGATAGTATCTCGCTCAATTTGCCATTGACTTGACTTTTTATTACGATTGAAAATAGGGCTTCATCGCTTGGCACATTTACTTGAGCCATCTTGTAGATTAATAGGTGAGCTTCATTCTCATCTGTACGGTAGTCGGACTGGCTGATATCAGCATACTCTGATTTAAATCCAATGACCTCTAAGTTTCTATTTTGACCTATGGATACATCGCCTGCCACAATAGTAGTAGCATCAGTCAAATTAATTGGTATTTCATAAGTTTGTCCTGCCTTAATGTCGATGTCTGTTATCATTAATTCTGATGAGAAAGATCTGTTCAGGGCCTTTTTATCAAGCGCACTGTGATTCACATCTCCTTTTTTAATAGCCGTAATGTTGATTGGTGTATCCACGTCATCTTTTACCTCATAGCGTAACTCGTAAGGCTCTAATGCTGAAGGAGATGTTAGCATGGATAAGTCAGCTTGATTGATATCATTCTTAAAGAATCTCCAATTGTTTTGCGGGCCACATGCCGTTTTATCGAGCATAACATTGAGCATACCGACTAAGTCAGTAGCAGTCACGCTTCCATCACTATTAAAGTCAGCTGCCAGAAAAGAGCTGTTATCTTTTAGTTTTTTATTGCCCAACACATGATTTACTATCTGAACCATATCTGTGACACTTAATCCTACTTTGCAGTCTTCTTCTTTAACGATTTTAAGTGAAACATTTTTATTCTCCCATGCTTGACTTTCTATCGTTGCCTTCACTGAGGTACCAAGATTCTGAGAACCATCTATTTGCAATATAACAGATTGATTTATTTCATTTTCTAATAATATGGAGGAGATTGACACAGGTTTATTAGTCTGTCCAAATAAAATATCTAAGACAGCCAGGGTCATAGGATTCACAATGGATACAAATTGGCTTCTTGTGATGGTATTCTGAGTACACCAATCTAAGACAGTAATGTTCCTTTGCAGATTGAGAGCGCCTCCTTCGAAGACAGCGTCTTCCTCATAAGTCCATTCGTAATTACGACTGACGCCTGATACTCCCTGTGATATAAGTAGGTCCTCCAAGGCATTATCATATTGTTGAGCAAGACTATACAGCACCTGGCCCTGAGACTCTCCAGTAAAGTCCATTGTAGCTGGAATCTCAAATTGGCTTAAGTCGACAGGCTGCTCACTACAGTCAGTAGCTACAAACTGGCTAATCTGAATTTGCCCTGCGCAAGTACTTCCATTCTCCGTACGCTCTATGACAAAGTCAAAGGTGCGTCCCGCATGAATTTGCTGCACAGTCCAGGGTGCTTGGCGATCTGTCGTATTATGCACTGTTGCTCCTGAATCATCTGTAATGGTAAACTCAAATTCTGCGGAGCAGGGGCTTAGCAGGACGTCTCCTATAAATACTTTGATCTCTTCATCGAAGTACTCTAGTGCGATGCCGCCTAAACAATCTGGGTCACAATTTTCATTGATAGCCACATCTTGGTCTTCACTATGTACTATTATCTTACCCTGGCATGTATTTTCAGTTTCCTCATTTTCTAATTTGTAGATAAATTTTGATCCCACGTGGTCCTCTGTCACTGCCCATCCTGTCTCAGGATCAGTAGTGCTAAATACGACCTCGCCATCAAGTGATGTGATGGAAAAATTGATCTCGACATTGCAGTCACTGCTTACAAGATCATCTAAGATAACTTGAGCTCCATTATTGTCCTCAATGTTAATATCGAATAGTGGCTTACATTGTAGTTCACAGGATTGTGCATTTGAGATCCCGTAGAACCCACACATAAATGTTACAGTAGTTATTAGTTTGATTAATTGTTTCATAAGTCTTTTACTTTAGGTTTTTAAGTTATAGTATTCATATCTATTATGGACCAAAGAGTGAATTCGTGGCACTGACGCAGATTTTTTTATTGAAAAATCGCGATAAATTTAGAACTGGATCCAATCATCTTAGGCTTACTGACTGATAATCAAATGATTAAATCTATTTATGGTTGGCTATAATTTTCTTAAAATTTCTTTATTTCGTGCGATGACAACTAATAGTGAATAAAGAGCCAGTACATTATTCTACTTGTCGGTACGACTGCATGGGCTAGGGTTAGACAATCGGCTATCGGAATGAAAAGATATATTAGGATGATAGGACGACATGAAAGTAATGACTTGTATACGAGATGACGCCTCTGTGCTATCATCATTTATAGATAAACATTATACTATAGAGCTGCCCCGTTATTTTTAGATAATAATAGGTCGTTAAGGTACATGTGATCCATATTGTAGCAGGGTAGAGGGTAGATCGCCTGAAAGAAGTATTTATGGATATATTAAGATGCGTAAGCCCAATCAAATGCGTTCACTAATTAAATGAATTAGCCATGGATATACGATGTGAATTCAATTTACCTTTTTTAGATGCACCTGATCTCTGAAGTTTGCAACTTCAGAGAAATACGATTGAAACACAGGTAAGCCACATAGCTTAGCAAAAAATTTTTGACCTAAGCAGATCTGGCATGACAGTCGTATGGCTTAGAGAATACAAAAATCGAAGATATATTTCACCGAACTCTAAAGTTTGCAACTACAGAGATGTATGATGATGAATGTGCTTCTAAATCCACATCTAATCGTGAAGGAACCGAGGATCCGACCTCGGATGGGGGACTGAATGGTTCCGCTATAGAGAATATCAGATATTTTTAATAAGACTGATTGATTCCGCCAAAGCGGAAATCAGATGTACTTAGTGTACATCTGATTAAGAAGGAACCTGAGCTCTGCGAAGGATGGGTAGAGTTATAAAGAAGAAACCTCGACTCCTGTCGAGGATGGGACTCAACATTTTAAAAGCATAGCTTTTGAAATTAGATGTGGTAAATCCACATCTAATCGTGAAGAAACCTAGACTCATGTATAGGATGGGCTGTGTTAATATTATTTCAGAATCTTGCCATGCGCGGAGCCAATTGAATTCTGATATATCGAATTTCTATCTGGACGACCCTTCCACAACTGATGTTGCAGTTCCTTTCCTTCATTTAGAATCTGGCATTGAGACAAATACATAACAGTGAAATGAAAGACACTTCACAGACAAATTCCTAAACCAAGCCTGCCCGATCAAAGGCAAAATCTGAACTAATTTCAGCAACAACCTGCCCAAATACTACATGATTGGCGGAAATTTACCAGCATTTGGCGGAAATGTGCTAACGACTATATGGGCTCTACCCTTAATTTTACATCATGATTTAAACGTAAATCGAAAGGTAATCTGACCTTATAAAAAGGCATCCAGTCCTTCTTAGAGTTCAGGCTGTAAGTCCGACCACTGGCGGACCGTGTCCGACTACTGGCGGACCGTGTCCGACTACTGGCGGACCGTGTCCGACTACTGGCGGATTCCTTCATTGTTTATTGTGCATGTAGCACATTCAATTTTTATCAGAAAGAGATCTGATATAACTGTTCAGTCTTCTCATATTCCTTTTATCTGTGTTCTTAAACATATAAACTTCTAAAAAACTACGAGCATGAAAACAAAATTTTACACACCAAAAAACATCTCCAGAAGAGAGCAAGAAGTCCTGCGACTCATCGCAGATGAACATAACTCTCATCAAATCGCTGAAGAGCTTTGTGTCAGCTATGAGACTGCGCAGTCTCATCGAAAGAGCTTACGTAAAAAATTGAAGGTGAAGAATTCTGCTGGTATGGTGCGGGTCGCTTTTGAGACTGGGCTATTGAGACTTGGATATACCATCTGTATTGCCTTGACTATATGTTTAACAGGATTTTCATCTTATGGTCAAACTGAGCTTACTGGGCAAAATATTAATTATGAAATGAAGGTGGTAAATGGGAATTGGAGCTCACTTAATGATGATGGAGAAGGGTCGAATGCTGATCCCGCAATGTCATTCTCTTCTTATGACGATGTATCCCTTTTTAACGTAAGTAATTGTGTACAAGAATTCGATGCTGACGTATGGTTTAATAAGGATGATGATAATGGTTTGTATATTGTAGATCACTTTGTATACTCGACTAACGATGTAATTGACAATAAAGTTATTTACTTCGAGTATAGCGCATTTGATAATTTTCAAGTCTAAAATATAGCAGGCATTGAAAATGAGGATATTATCAGATTAGGAATATCTACTCAGTAAGTCATCAAAATAGTAACACTATCTTATCTAAGTCTATAACACAACAATTATTATCTACTCTAAATTAATTAATATGAAAAGAAAATCAACAACATTCTTAACCTTTTGGTTATACTCAATATGGCTACCCAGATAACCTTACCTCTTTAAGATTCAGTCGGTTTGCCTGATTATTAATTGATTGGCGAAAAGCTTTTAAAATTTTAAATAATAAATATTTCTGAAACCTCATTATAAATTTTAATCATGAAAAATCTAATTTTAATTTTTGTATTCACAAGTCTCTATGGGCAGATAGTTATATCTCAAGCCCACATAATAATAGGTAATAGTACAGCTACTGGACCTAATTCTTTTGCTGCTGGAAATAACTCCAGTGCTGTAGGGGAAGCCACTATAGCGATGGGTAGTAATGCACAAGCGTTGGGCGACTTCTCATTATCTATGGGAGATCAGACCACGTCTACAGGAAAGTGGTCCCAAGCCTTAGGTTTTGGGTCTCATGCTCAAGGGGATTACTCTTTAGCGGCAGGATTTTATAACTTCACTCGTGGATTTGCAATAGGTATTGGTGCAGCTAATGTAGTCACAGGAATTGGAGCTATTGGTTTAGGTAGAGACAATCAGTCTTACGGGGATGCTTCTATGGTACTCGGTACATGGAGTAAAGCAATGACTTACGGAGAAATTGTGTTAGGTGCATATTCTGAAGATTATAGCCCAATAGCAACAGACAGTTATCAGTGGGAACCAGAAGATCGACTCTTTGTAATCGCTAATGGAAATGGAGACGGAGCTGGAAACGGAACCTACTCTAATGCTTTGGTAATGCTTAAGAATGGAGATACTAAGATTAATGGACAACTTAGCATAGAAGGTAATCTTACCAAACATGGATTTTATGCTTTTGATAATGGTCAAAGTGGATTTTATGCAGAAGACAATAATGATAATGGATTTTTAGCAACTGATAATGCAGTTGGTTTTAGATCGGAAACTAACGATATAGGAATGGAAATAACGAATGCCTTATCAGGAGTAAATATAAGCGGGACTGGAGGACCATCTAGTAAGGGAATAGAGATCGATAATATTGGCAATGGAGTTGTTATAACTAATTCACAAAAAGGGATCAAAATAAATTCATCTGTTATAGGGATTGAATCGACTGCTCCCTTTGCAGCAAAATTCAATGGACATGTACAACTTTCTAATGAGGGGATACTTGGTCTCTTAAATGTTAATGGACCCTTAACTGTTAATGGATTATCAACCTTAGATGGAACCTTAGATGTTTTAGGAGCAATAACTAGCCCAACTATAACAACAATGCAGAACCAAATTGCAATTGCACTCGCTTGTTGTGGTAGTCCTTCAGATAGGAAGTTAAAAGAGTCCATAGAATTAGCGCAGTCTCCGATATTACAAAAATTGAACTCGTTAAAACTGTATCATTACGATTATAAGACAGAAGAATACCCGACTCTTAACTTGTCTGAAGAAAAACAATATGGGGTTATCGCCCAAGAACTTCAAGAAGTGTTTCCATCATTGGTCACTCTTACGACTGCCCCTCAGCTACCTGGAGATGAGTCTGAATCACAAGTGACATTAGAATACCTTAGAGTGAAATACAATGCCATGGTCCCCTATCTAGTTAAGGCTATCCAAGAACTATCCGCAGAAAATGAAAATATGAAGAAAGTAAATGCTCAATTAATTGATGCAAATGCTGAGACAGTGGCAAGGCTTGAGATATTAGAACAACATCTGATGAATGATAAAAAACAGCTTACAAAGTGAGATGGGGCGTAGAACTGAGTTGTTGTTATGCGTAGGTATATCACACATTATTTCTCAGGAATTGAAGATTTATACTCACAACTGTTTGAAAAATCTCAATGGCAGTAAGCTTAATAAAGTTATAGAAGTAGCATTCAATAATGTAAAACGGAGATCTCTCCGCAAGGTCGACATAAAAGAAGAGAGTTTGAATATCTACCCATCCTCATTCTCTTTCCATCTCGACTGTAGCGAAGCGAAATGGAGGGATCTCCCGGCAATCAAAGAAAGTGAACAACTATCCAAACTCATTTTCTTTAAAAAAGAAGAAAGGGTGTAAAATTTTTGAAACCCCTATAAACACTGATCATGAATACTGCTGAGTCCGATTGTTTTATATAATAGCGGAATAT
>Ga0209187_1001312_pt1 | contig 29840 bp, 24 predicted proteins | sample BantaG_FD_187430 | JGI IMG/M metagenome (GOLD analysis project Ga0209187, IMG submission 187430) | Marine algal microbial communities from Bantry Bay, Ireland - BantryBay_4 metaG (SPAdes) (version 2) | ecosystem: Host-associated > Algae > Red algae > Unclassified | place: Bantry Bay, Ireland...
ATTTAAAAAGATTTAGAATCTTTAGATAAAATGGTTTATACCTAAAACGTAGACACGTTAAAGAGAAGCCAATAAGCTTGTCTCGGCTACAAGCCGAGGCTAACGGCCAATAGCCAATAGCTAAAAAATGTTATACATTTTTTTACATACCCGTCATTCAGACCTTAAGTCACTGCGACTTACTGACGGCGAAGCCTTAAGATTGATCAAATAATTAACGATCTACTACCTGTTAAAACAACCCTCATTTAATGTTTAGAATTTTTTTACTATTCGGTGCTATTTTACTCTGTTCCTCCGTCGGAATGAGTCAGCAACTGGACAATATCCCCATTGACCAAGCCACCATTGACCGAGAACTGGAAAGAAGAGGCCTGACCGAATCTGAAGTTCGCGCTAAACTAGAAGAGCGTGACATCGACATCGACAATATTAATGCCAGCCAGTTACCACAATTAGAAGTAACGCTGGAAGAAATTGCCAAAGAACTCGAAGCCGAAAAGCAGGCAGCCAAAGAAGAAGCCGCCGAATCCAAGGGGGAAGAAAAAGTAAAAGAAGAAGCGGGTACCATCGCCAAAGATGCCGGGGAGAAAATTCAGGAAGCCGTGGAAGATGGTGCCACCGTCGAAGAAGCAATTGCGGAAGAACTGGTAGAGCAATCGCAGGAAGAAATTCCGCCAACGCGCATCTACGGCCAGCAAATTTTTCGCAATAAAACCCTAAAAGTATTTAGTCAATCGGAAGACGTCAATCCCTCACCTTCCTACGTCCTGGGTCCTGGTGATAAAATAACCGTCAGTATCTGGGGTATCTCCCAGGAAGACGCGACTTACGAAATCAACGAAGCTGGTTATATCAAGCCGACCCAAATGTCTCGGATTACGTTAAAAGGATTGACCTTTAAACAAGCCAAAAAGTTATTAGAAAGTCGATTCGCTCAGCGCTACCGGTTTCGCCCCGAAGAATTTGCGGTAACCATTTCCTACGCCCGGACGATCAACGTAAACATCTACGGAGAAGTTTTTAATCCCGGAGGTTTTACAATCCCGGCAACCAATACCGCTTTTAATGCCCTGGTGGCGGCGGGTGGACCTACGGATTTGGGTAGCGTTAGAAACATCAAACTGATTAGAAATAATGGGAGTACCGAGCAGATGGACATCTACGAATTTATGAATAATCCCGCCATTGCCGCCGATTTTCAACTCGCGAATAACGATGTCATTTTCGTATCTATCGCCGAAAAAATTGTCGAAATAAAAGGAGCCGTTCGTCGTCCCTTAAAATACGAATTACTAAATACCGAACAGTTAAAAAATCTGATTGACTACGCCGGAGGATTAAGAGAAAACGCCTATCGTACCACCATCCAAGTTAAACGATTTGAAAACGACGAAGAAAAAATTATTGATGTAAGATTAGGTGAGTTGATGCGGGGGAGCGGTGATTTTACCTTGTTAAATGGTGATATCGTTACCATCCCGATTATCCCTAAAGCCTACGAAAATTTTGCTACGGTCGAAGGCGCCGTAGAACTACCCGGAGAGTATGAAATTGAAAATGGAATGCGCGTAAGAGACGTGTTGCAAAAAGCAGTATTGGCGAGAGCAGCCCGTACCGATATCGCTTATTTAATTCGCGTCCGCAACGATGGAACCGCCAGCTACGAGCGAGTAAATATTGCCGAAGTGTTAGCCAATCCAGCCTCACCCGATAATTACGAATTAACCGCTCGCGATCGAATTAATATCTTGTCGCAGGAATCCTTTGTCGATCAGGAAATCGTTACCACGGCGGGAGAAGTACGTAATGCACGCGAAATAAAATTTGATCCCAACCAATCCATCAAGGTAGCCGATGCCATCTTATTAAGTGGCGGTTTAAAACCCGGTGCTACCGACTTTGCCTATATCCGTCGCATAAATCCAAATAACAATAAAGAAATAGAATACGTAAGAGTAAATCTAGCGACGGCCCTCTCCAATGCCAGTTCGGGCGACAATGTTGAACTGCAAGCCAGAGACAGCCTAATCGTATACTCAAAACTTGACTATCTGGACAAATCAACCGTCGTCATCAACGGTGCCGTAAAAGACCCCGGAGAATTTGCCTACGATCCCTCCTTAACCCTAACGGACGTACTAACCCTGGCCGGAGGATTTACCATCTCCGCCGCCACCAATAAAATCGACATTTTCAGAGTACAAATATTGAACAACCAACCTACTAAAACCGTAGTCGCTACGTTAGAAGCAAACGAAAACTATCAAGTAGACGGCAGTAATTTTGAGTTACAACCCTTTGATCAGATTGTAGTTCGGTCGGTCCCTGATTTTGAGTTGCAGCAATTGGTAACGTTAAGAGGCGAGGTGAAATATCCTGGTACTTATGCGCTTTTAGATGACAATGAGAAAATTGCTAGTGTGATAAAGCGAGCGGGCGGGTTGACGCCAGAAGCGTTTGCAGAGGGAGCGGTGTTGGAGAGGAATAAAGAAGAAGAAGGGTATGTAGTGTTTCAATTGGAGGAGGCAATGCGGAATAGTGGTTCTAATTCGAATGTAATATTAAAGCAGGGGGATATGATTATGATTCCGAAGCAGAAGGATTTGGTGGGGGTTAGTTTGGCGAATACGTTGGCTGCGGAATTGTATGATGAGGAAGTGCTTGGTAATGGAATGGTAAATGTGCCTTATACTAAAGGAAAATCGGCAAAGTACTATGTAGACGAATATGCGGCAGGGGTTGGAGAAACGGGGAAAAGGAAATTGATTACGGTGCGCCATCCTAGTGGAGAAATACAGCGGACGAAGAATTTTTTGTTTTTTAAAATTTATCCGAAGGTGGAGAAGGGAACGGTGGTGAGGATTGGTAAGAAGAAGGAGAAGCCGGAGCGGGAGCAAAGAGAAAGAGAAGATACGGATTGGGGGAAGGTGGTAGCGAATAGTATTGCGCAGGTGACGGCGGTGTTGACGTTGGTATTGTTAACGCAAAGACTGGATTAGTATGGAACAGGAAAGACGATATATGGAGGAGGATGAGATTACACTGAAGGAGATAATCCTGAAGGGGCAGGAGTATTTTAGGGAGATGGTAAGAAATTGGAAAGGGGTGACTTTTTTAACTTTCCTTTTTGCAGGAATTGCTTTGTATCAAACAATGTCTAAATCAATTACATATAATGCGGAATTAACTTTTATGGTTAATGAAGATGAAGGTAATTCTATAGGGGGCGTAAGTGCAATTTTAGGGCAATTTGGCTTAGGAGGGGGAAGTCGTGGGAAAAATAATCTGGATAAAATTTTAGAGCTTGCACGATCGAGACAAATTATTCAGGGAGTAATGTTTGAAAAGGTAATAATAAATGATAAGAGCGACTATTTGGCTAATCATGTAATAAAAATTTACGACCTAGAAAAGGAAATGAAAATCGATGATTCAGAACTATATTTTACTACAGATAGTGTTTTAACTTTTAAAAGAGAACAATTACGAGTTTTGAAAAATGTCTATTCTAAGATAATAGGATCATCTAAAGTGCCAGGATTGTTGCGAACTTCTTATGCGGAGAAAACTGGTATTATGAATTTGAGCGTTAAATCTACTAATGAAGACCTTTCAATAGTTTTATGTAAAAAACTATACTTAAAATTGTCAAATTTTTATGTGAATAAATCAGTAGAAAAACAACAACAGACTTTTGATGTAATGTTTGGAAAGGTAGATTCTTTAAAAAAAGAAATGGATAAGGCTGAATATTCTTTAGCTAGGTTTATTGACAGACATCGAGGTTTAATTAATAGTACGGATCGACTTGAAGAAATCAGATTGAAAAGAGATGTACAAATTTTAAATGAGACTTATGTGATATCTTTAAAGAATTTCGAAATTGCCGATTTCTCATTAAAGAGTAAAACACCTTTTATTCAGGAGATTGATATACCTATAGAACCGTTAGTAGGAGAAAGGGTATCAAAAATTAAAAAAGCAATTTTAGGAGGGGTGTTAGGCTGCACTTTATCTCTAGTTTTTATCTTCTTGAGAAAAATATATTCTGATGCAGTCGGGCCTGAGAATTGACAAAGAATTATAACAATAAGTAAATATTTTTAATACTTGTAGAATTTAGTAATTATGTTAAAATTAAGTAGTAAATCAATTCTAATAACAGGAGGAACAGGTTCTTTAGGAAAAGCGCTAACCAGAAGAATTTTTAAAAATGCCCCTGATATTAAACGGTTGGTTGTTTTCTCCAGAGACGAGCAAAAACAGTTTCAGATGGCCCAGGAATTTCCTCAAGCAAAGTATCCTGCAATACGATTTTTTATTGGAGATGTAAGAGATAAAGAAAGGCTGGTACGAGCTATGCAAGGAATTGATTACGTTATCCATGCTGCGGCAATGAAACATGTACACCTTGCGGAGTACAACCCATCTGAATGTATAAAAACAAATGTTGGAGGAGCGGAGAACGTTATCCATGCTTGTTTGGAAACAGGTGTTCAGAGAGTAGTGGCATTATCAACAGATAAAGCATGTGCACCGATTAATTTATACGGAGCTACAAAGTTGACTTCTGATAAATTATTTGTTGCTGCTAATAATATTAAAGGTAAAAATCCTATCAAGTTTTCTGTTGTTAGATATGGTAATGTAATGGGATCGAATGGTTCTGTCATTCCATTTTTTATCAAAAAGCGGGCGCAAGGTTTCTTACCAATTACAGATGCTCGCATGACGCGGTTCAATATTACCTTAGATGGGGGTGTTGATATGGTTTTCCATGCTTTAGAACATGCGTGGGGAGGAGAAATTTTTATTCCAAAGATTCCATCTTACAACATTACGGAAGTTGCTAAAGCAATTGCTCCAAATATAGAACACCGAGAAATTGGTATCCGTCCTGGTGAAAAAATTCATGAGGAAATGATTACGCCTTCGGACTCCTTTTATACTTACGATATGGGTAAGTATTACGCAATTATTCCTAGTGTACCAAGATGGGATGAATCAGAATTTGTCAAGACATTCTCTGCAAAAAAGGTAGCGCAAGGATTTAGTTACAATTCTGGTGAAAACACAGATTGGGTAAAAGCAGATGAATTGCGAAAGTTTATCATTGAAAATGTTGACCCAACTTTTAAGTGTTAAAAACGATAAGATCCCTTTTTAGAAGCTGTTTGAAATTTCTGTACATTAATTTTTTCTAGCATGAATCCAATTCCTTATGGAAGACAAAGTATTGACCAAACCGATATAGATGCGGTGGTGGCTGCTCTTCAACATGACTTTTTGACTCAAGGCCCAAAAGTAGCAGAATTTGAAAATAGATTTGCAAAGTATGTTGGTGCAAAATATGCTGTAGCCGTTAATAATGCTACCGCAGGCTTACATATTGCAGCTTTAGCTTTAGGACTCAAAGAGGGGCAACGTGTAATTACAACACCGATTACTTTTGCTGCTTCTGCCAATTGCGTGCGTTATTGCGGCGGAGAAGTTTGGTTTGCTGACATCGAGCGTGAAACGTATTTGCTATCTTTAGAAAATACTCGTGCGTTGATAGAAAGTAAACCGAAAGGCTTTTTTAGTGGAATAATTCCTGTAGACTTCGCGGGATTACCTACAAATACTGAAGCATTTCGCGCGTTAGCCGACGAGCACGGACTCTGGATTATCGAAGATGCATGTCATGCACCAGGCGGTTATTTTATTGATTCTAAAGGTGAAAAACAACTTTGTGGCAGCGTGAATTATAGTGACATCGGAGTTTTTTCTTTTCATCCTGTCAAGCACATTGCTTGCGGAGAAGGTGGAATGCTGACTACGAACTCTTCTGAACTTTACGATAAATTATCAAAGTTAAGGACACATGGTATCACTAAAGAAAATATGTCAGAAAACCATGGAGGCTGGTTTTATGAGATGCAATCTTTGGGTTACAACTACCGTCTGACAGATATTCAATGTGCTTTAGGTATTACTCAATTAGCAAAAAATGATAAAGGTGTAGAACGTAGAAATGAGATAGCATTGCGTTACAAAACGGTTTTTGATGGTAAGATTGATTATCAAGTACTACCAGAGAATACCTACAATGCGCACCACCTTTTCATTATCGAAATTAACAACCGTAAAGAATTATACGATTATTTGCGAGAACATAATATATATGCTCAAATTCATTATATTCCTGTACACACCTTGCCGTACTATCAAAAAATCGGCTATGAAAGTGCAGACCTTTCTAACGCAGAAGACTATTACAGCAAGTGTATCAGTTTACCGATGTATCCTACTTTAACAGATGAGGAACAGGATTTTGTGATTGAAAAAGTATTAGCATTCGCTAAATGATTAATAAACTTGCTATAGGAACAGTTCAGTTTGGTTTAGATTATGGAATTAATAATACCTCTGGGCAAGTACCAGAAGAAGAGGTGACAGCAATTCTAAATTTAGCAAAAATGGTAGGTATTGATACCATCGATACTGCTCATGCTTATGGAAAGAGCGAAACAGTATTAGGAAATACAAACCTTTTAGGTGGATTCAAAGTTATTTCTAAATTACCACCTACTCGAAAAGGGCAGGTTAACATACTTTTCCAAGAAAGTTTAAATCGATTGGGATGCTCTTCCGTCTATGGTTACATGCTACATAATTTTTCAATCTATCAAAAAGATAAATCTATTTGGCAAGAATTGGTGAAGTTGAAAAATGGAAAGCGAGTTCAAAAAATTGGGGTTTCATTATATTCAGTTGCAGAATTGAAAGAACTCTGGGCCGACGGAGTAGAATTGGATTTAGTTCAGGTTCCTTATAATATTTTTGACAGACGTTTTGAAGAAGTATTCCCCGAACTTAAAAAGAAAGGCATTGAAATACATACGCGTTCTACTTTTTTGCAGGGGCTATTTTTTAAATCATTGATGGATTTACCGAATCATTTCGAACCTGTCAGAAAAAAATTGGAAGTAATTCGACTGTATTGCCGAGCAAATAATCAAAGTATTGCTGATCTTTGTTTAGGCTTTGTTATTTCCAACGAATATGTTAATCATGTGGTTATCGGAGGAGATAAAACCGGGCATCTTGCGGAAAACATCAAAGTAGTAAAATCAAGTGTATCTGTAGATTTTTCTGATTTAGACAATTTACGAACTGACAATCTAAATATTATAAATCCTTCTCTGTGGAAAATTTGAAATTGGGAGTAATGGGAATGAGCGAGGGCAACGGGCATCCTTACTCTTGGTCTGCAATTTTTAACGGATATGACCTCGACTACATGAAGGATTGCCCCTTCGCGGTAATATTCGATTATCTAAGTACACAAGAATTTCCTAAAAATGCCATTCAAAATGCTTCTGTAACGCATGTCTGGACACAAGACCGAGACATATCCAGCCATATCGCTGCAGCTTCTCGAATTCCTAATATAGTCGATAATTACGCAGACATGATTGGTCAAGTAGATGCAGTATTATTAGCGCGGGACGACCCTGAAAATCACTGGGAAATGAGTAAACCTTTTATCGAAGCAGGCGTACCTGTTTTTATTGATAAACCTTTAGCGCTCACTGTAAAAGAAGCAAAGAAGATAATTTCTTCAGAGCAATATCCCGGACAGGTTTTCAGTTGCAGTTCTTTGCGTTACGCAAAAGAGTTTTCGCTTTCTGAAAAAGATAAAGAGGAGTTAGGTATAATAAAAATGATAGACGCGACAATACCCAAAAGTTGGGAAAAATACGCGGTACACATTATAGAACCTGTGTTAAATCTCTTGGGAAATAAAAGTAAAACTGTTTCGGTTACTAATACAGGTACAGGAGATGTAAATATCGTCACTGTTAAAACGGCTGATAATATAACGTTGGTCTTCAAAGTACTTGGTAAAACATCTTGTCCTCTATCTATTCGCATATTTGGTACAAAGAGCTATAAAGAGTTAGTTTTCAAAGATACTTATTATGCTTTTAAAACATCTTTAGAACATTTCATCAAAGGAATTCAAGAAAAAAGTATCATCATACCACATACAGAAACTATGGCAACAATTGAGATTATTGAAAAAGGTCTACGATTCTTATGAAGAATATTTTTATAACAGGAGGAACTGGAAAAATCGGAGGACAAATAGTAGCTCACTATTTGCGAGAAGGGCAAACCGTAATTACTACCTCTCGAAAAAAAGAGAATGCCTTAAGTTTACAAAGCCGGTTTGAGCTTTCATCAAAAATGATGTCAAATCTACACGTTATTGAAGTTAACTTTAAGGACAACAATGCCGAGAAGACAATAATAAATTTTTTTATTAGTAATAAAAAACTATTGCCACATGTACTTGTGAATAATGCGCGTAGTTTGGATAATTTGAAAACAGATGAGAAAGGGCAGAGTAGTGTAGATGCTATAGCAAACGAATATCTGATAAACGTTATTCTGCCATACCGTCTTTCAGTAGGACTTGCTAATATCTCACCTGTGCTCTACTGTATTATCAATATTTCTTCAATTTATGGCATTGTTCCTTTCAATCCAAACCTGTACACTAATTACGAAAAATCAGCACCCATCCAATATAGTCTATCAAAAGCAGCAGTTATACATTTGTCAAAAGAATTATCCGTTCGATTGCGCGAGCAGAAAATCAGAGTAAATACGGTTTCCTACGGTGGAGTCATCGGACGTGTTGATGAAGATTTTAAAAAACGCTATGCTTTACTCTGTCCTGAAGGGGTTATGTTGACGGAAGAGCAAACTACAGGGCCTGTGATATTTCTAGCCTCTGAACATTCCCTTGGCGTGACGGGGCAAAACATCATTCAGGATGGAGGCTGGACAGTATGGTAAAAAAATATAAAAACGTTGCGATTATTCCTGCCCGAGGTGGTTCTAAACGTTTGCCGAAGAAAAATATTATCGATTTTTTTGGTAAACCATTGATTGCCTATACAATAGAGGCAGCACTCAAAACAGATAAATTTGCGCGAGTCATGGTCAGTACCGATAGTCCCGAAATAGCAGAAATCGCCGAAAAATACGGTGCATCTGTTCCGTTTTTACGCAAGGAGCATGCGGATGATTTTGCTAATGTAAGCGATGTTACGGTGCATACTCTACGTCGTTTAAAAGCAGAAACAGGAGAAGAGTATGACACCGTTTGTATGTTAATGCCCAATTGCCCAATTAGAAATGCAAAAGACATTTACAGACTCTGTACGGAGTTTGAGGAGAAAGATTTAAATTTTCAAATCAGTGCTTTTAAATACGGCTGGATGAATCCGTGGTGGGCACATAAATTGGAAAACGAAGGAAAAGCAACACCGTTTTTTGCGGATGGACTAACGACTCGGTCCCAGGATTTGGCGGAACTCTACTGCCCGACGGGAGCCGTTTGGTTGGCAAAAACAGACGCCTTGTCAGAATCGAAAACTTTTTACGGAGAAGGCTACCACTTCGGTATTTTGAATTGGAAATCAGCCGTAGATATTGATGATGCGGAGGATTTGGAAATGGCAAAAGCGGTTTATCTTTTAGAAAAAAATAGTGACGAATAAGCAAAGAATTTATTTCCGTGCGGATGGCAGCAGTAAAATTGGTTTAGGACACGTTATTCGGTCTTTAGCTTTGGCTGCTATGTTGAAGGAGAACTTCGATTGCCATTTCATCATTCGTACACCTTTGAAAACTTTGCGAAAGGAAATCTTAGAGGTTTGTAAAAGTATAGTTGAATTACCCGAAACTACAGATGTCAATATAGAAGTTGAGTCTTTAGCTAAAAACTACCTTTCAAAAGGTAATATCGTCGTCTTAGACGGTTATCATTTCGGTTTAAACTATCAAAACGTCTTGAAAAATGTAGAATGTAGATTAGTTTGTATTGACGATATCCAACACACAAAATTTGTATCTGATATTGTAATTAATCACGCTCCAGGTCTTAGTACTTCTAATTTTTCAACTACTTCAGAGACTAGATTATTACTGGGGCCTGAATATGCACTTTTACGACCACCTTTTCTAAAGGTAGCAACTCAAAAGCGAAATATTTCAACGATAAAAAGTGTATTTATTTGTTTTGGAGGCGCAGATTTTAATAATCTTTCTCTTAAAGTTTTACAATTATTTTCTGTTTTTAAAAGTAGAAAATACAATATAAATATGGTACTTGGTGGAGCTAATGAGTTCAGAGATAAAGTCAAAAATTTTGCAAAAACAATTACTGATTTTACTGTTAATATCTACGAGAACTTAAGTGCAAAAGAAATGGTCGAAGTAATGCAGCAAAGTGAATGTGCAATAGTACCCGCAAGTAGTATTATGTATGAAGTTTTGGCAGTGAAAATGCCTGTCATTGGAGGATATTACGTGGATAATCAGGTAAATATTTATCATGGATTTAAAAATACGGGGCTGATTAGAGGAATAGGGGATTTGAATAAATTTTTGGATTATGAAGGTGTTTTGAGGGAGTTTTCTAATAGGAAAATAAATGCTGTTCTGAAGATGCAGGAAGAAATAGGTATTTCGAGAGCTAAGGCAAACTTTATTAAAGTATTCAGAGATTTGAGCGATAATTCGTTGAAAATTCGACGGGCGACCGAGGCTGATACAATGACTTATTTTAACTGGGCAAATGACCCCGCTGTTCGAAAAAATTCCGTTAATAAAAGTGAGATAAAGTTAGAAAATCACATCACATGGTTTACAACTCGATTAAAGTCTGAGAATAATATCTTTTATATTTTTGAAATCAATGCTGGTTCAGTAGGACAGCTTCGGTTTGATTTAAATGAAAAGACAGCAATTATTAATTACTCTGTTGCGGAGGAATTTAGAGGTAGAGGTTTCGGGAAAATTATTTTAAGTAAGGCAATAGAGAGTTTGACCAAAGAGGTAGAGGTTGATAAAGTTACTGGTATTGTGAGACATGACAATATAGCTTCTGCAAGAATATTTAAAAACCTAGGATTTTCGCGTTCTGATGATGAGACTATAGATGGCGTATTGTATCATTCCTATTTCATGGAATTTGTTTGAACAGTTACAAAATATAAAAATGAGAGAAATAGAAATAGGGAATCGCCTTATTGGTGATAATCACAAACCATTCATTATTGCAGAAATGTCTGGTAATCATAATGGTGATATTGCAAGAGCTTTGGAGTTAGTAAAAGCTGCTGCTGACTCGGGAGCACACGCGCTTAAATTGCAAACTTATACAGCAGATACGATTACGATTAATCATTCAGGGGGATTATTTGATATATCGGATAAGAACTCGCTGTGGTACGGCAGAAATCTGTATGATTTATACCAAGAAGCGCACACCCCTTGGGAGTGGCACAAAGAAATTTTCGATTATGCTAAATCTCTAGGAATGCTGGCCTTCTCTTCTCCTTTTGATGAAACAGCTGTCGATTTTTTAATGGATTTAGAGGTGCCTGCATTTAAGATTGCTTCTTTTGAAAGTAATCATTTTCCTCTTCTGAAAAAGGTAGCTCAAACTGGAAGGCCGATTTTGATTTCGTCAGGTACGAGTAAATTAAATGAACTATACGAGTCTGTCAATTATCTAAAAGCTAATGGCGCAAAAGAAATCGTTATTTTCAAGTGTACGAGCACTTATCCAGCAACTCCCGAAAATACAAATTTGAATACAATCCCCGTCTTTCAATCGGTATTTGAAGATAATGTAATCGGATTATCAGATCATACTATGGGAATTGGTGCCTCAGTTGCCGCAGTTGCTTTGGGTGCACGTGTCATCGAAAAACACTTTACATTAAGACGAGCAGATGGGGGAGTTGATAGCGACTTTTCATTGGAGCCGGAAGAACTAAAAAGCTTGGTTGTTGAAACAGAACGTGCTTTTCTGGCAATGGGTAAAACTCAATTAGATACTCAAAAAGCAGAGGAAAAGAGTCGCCAATTTAAACGGTCTATTTATGTATCATCTGATATTAAGGCGGGCGAGGTACTAACTCATGAGAATATTCGAGTTATCAGACCAGGAGATGGTCTATCACCAAGATATTTTGAGGAAGTTTTAGGAAAAAAAGTAAAAAAAGATTTGACTAAAGGTACTCCTTTCGAGTTAGGTTTTCTGGGATAATGATCAAAAATGATAACCATAAAGTATTGACAAATAATTTTCCTATACTTTCACAAGTAAGTACAGATTTTTCTGGAATCTTCTCACAAGAATATTCCAAAGAAGAGATTTTGATTTTTTTTAGAAAAAACCATGCAGACGGAGTTGCTTATCGAAAATTGTTAACTTTATTTACCGCAGAGTATTTTAAGGTGAGTGAAGCAGATACTATTTCGGAGTATGAAAACTCTGCAGAGTATTATATTGACCTAAGAAAGTACAGTATTAGTGATTACACTAACGAAGATTTTGATTTGTTTCATCAACTAATTGACGTAACGGCAATGATGCGGCAGGACCGATTGATGAGAGAACACTTAAATTACTATGAGTCTTACGATCTACTCATCAGCTGCACAAAATTCTTTATCGAGTTTTTCAAGAAAAAGAAATATAAAATTCTTGTCACGCAAATCGTCGATAACTATGTGATGGATATCATGTGTAGGATCGGAAATCATTATGGAGTCAAAGTGATTGGTCTTGTCCGTTTCTTTTTTCCCGGATACGTCAGAATAACAGCCTACGGAGAGTACAATTATCTACGAGAGCCGCAAAGCAGTGAAGTAGAGGAAGTTTTTAATAAGTTGACGCAAAAAAGTAAAACTGTATTTCACGTAGACAAGTCTAAGGTCATCAGAAAAAATGTGAAGTACTTTTTTATTTATTATGCTAAGTATCTTATTCATTATTTGTATAAGCATAAACTTTTAGGAAAGCTAAACTACGATTACTATACCGTTCCAATAGTTAAATACCCTTCGAAGATTAAGAATTTTTTTATCGGAAAGTACTTCACTAAAGATTTAAGCAAGATAAAAAAAAGTGATCATACGAAGCTGGTTTATATACCCTTACATTATTATCCAGAGGCAACGGTAGAGTATTGGGTGGATAATTCTGAAACTGGAACATATTTTCCATCTTTATTTGAAACCATTCAAAAACTTAGCAATCAAGGTTATACAGTGCTTATAAAAGAACACCCTGCTCTTTATCAAAGACAAAATGTTGAAATTTATAAAGAATTATCCAAGATAAAAAATGCAATATTAATTGACTCTTTTATCTCCACTTACGATGTCTTAGATCTTGTAGATACTATAGTTGTTTGGACAGGAACATCTGGATTAGAGGCTATAATGCAAGGGAAAAAAGTAGCAGCAGTCAGTAATAACTATTATAATGCTGGCTTGTTACAAGATATCTCCAATATAAAGAATATTAAAATTTTGACCGAAAAAGAAAGGTTAAAAATTTTAACAAAAATAATGAGTAATTGTTTGCCTCTAAATTATTAAACAAAGAATTTAAAAACTACTTTGTTACAGTTTTTGCAAGGTATCTTTTATATGTTATTATCGCGGCTGAAGTCTTGATACTGCCTAAATTATTGGAAGAAACTACTTACGCAGATTATGAGTATTTAAAGAATTTGGTATTTATGGCTCCATACGCACTCTTTGGGTCTTATTCTGGCTTTATCTATCTAAAATACACCTATAAAAAAGATTTTTTTGGTGTATTATTTACCTCGGGTATTTTTTTTAGTCTGATAATTGGAAGCGTATTGAGTATATATTTCAGAAATATATACTTTCTCTTGATTGTAATGTCCATAAATCTGTTCACCATTCTTGAGCAAAGATTAAAAGTAGATAATAAGTTTATCGTCGCTTTTAGTTTTAAACCAATACTATCCATCTTGGTGTTATTGTCAGCATGGATAGCTATGCAGTTATCGTTTGATATTTCGCCTATATTGCTCTTGTCTTTAAGCGTTATCTTGGGCTTTGTTATTTGGATGATAATAAGTAAATCTTATGGCTCATTTCACGCTCAGAAAATTGAAAAAAAATTATTCTTACGATACTTTATCTTAGTAAAAAAGGGACTACCTATTAATTTGGCTACTGTTTTTCTTAGTTTTTTCTTGTTTACTGATCGCTTTTTCATCGATAAATATTATCCTGATTATTTAGGAACATATTCCTTTGGTTTTAATGTCTCTCAAATATTAGTTTTAGCACTAACTACCATTGGCTATGTATCTGCTATAAAAATAGGAGAGATTAAAGAAGAATTGAGCAAAGAAAAATTGAAAAAGACTTTTAAATATGCTTTATTAATCTATATTATTATGCTAATAGGATTAGTATGTGGATTATTTATCCTTAAGGAATTTTATTCATTTGACGGTTTAATTCTAATAACACTTTTATTATCATATAGTAAAGGCTTTTATTTCTTGTTGGGAATAATTAGTAGTGTTGTTTTCTACTTTAATTATCAAATACTATCTCTTAAAATTATAGCATTGATATTTTCAGTGAATGTTCTCACAAGTTTTATGATTATAGGAGCGGGTTATTCTGTATATTATTTACTTGCTATGAGTAGCTTATTATTACTACTTTACTCGTTGACAGTGTTGTATATTATTTTTGTTAAAATTGATTATGACGAATTAGTTACTCAGGCACAGCTTCGCTAAGACCATAAAGACAAAGTTTGAAACAATATTACAAAGTTTTTTGGTTCTTATTTTTAGTAGAAGCGGGTTTTACCCCTTTTTTGTTAATGATCTTTTATATCTTTAAATTGAAGATAATATTTCTTTTTAAAATACCTGCACTGTTATCTTTTTTTATCATTTTCATTTTTCACTTTCGACGAAGAATTAAATGGGTTTTTCTTAATACTTTATTTGCTTTATTTGGACTCTGGGGACTTGTGTGGGGAATGTATGAACATTGGAATACTTTGGACACAAAACTTTTTTCAAGTATATATACCTTTTTAATGCCTATTTTTTCTATATCTTTTGGTGTTCATTTCGCAAAAAATTACACCTATCAACTAAAAGGATATGTAGACAAATATATGATGAGGTCTTTCTATTTGCTCGTTATCGTTCATTTACTATACCTTTTTTTTCATTATGTAGTTCCTTTAATACCTTACTATGGATTTGGTACAAAAATGGATTTTGTGGTAGCCTATTTACTCGGAAATAAGCATTTATTAAAATACTTAATAGCTTTCTTTCTAATTTTTGCATCAGGAAAAAGGGCTACAAGTTTGAATGTTTTGTTGATTTCTATTATATTTTACTCAAGTCTGCTTGTCTCAAAAAAATTAAAAAACCGGTTAATTCTATTTTTTTCAGTTTTACTTTTTAGTGGGGGTATGTATTACGCTTATCAGAATGATTACTTAAGAAGATTTCAGACAACTTTAGAGTTTGATATAACAGATGACAGGGCTGCATATTTGGCAACCAGCGGGCGCTGGAACGAGGTAGTAGGGGTTTATGAATTCATGAACGAAAAACCAATCAGGTGGCTTATCGGTGGCGGTATTGGCGGTAAATACGAAAATTCAGATCATATATACGGATATCTTAGAAAGCGAACAAGCCATTATTCGCACGTATCCCCAGTAGGATATACATTTTTATCAGGTTTGCCTTTTGCAATAGTATTATACTTGTATTTTTTTCATATGGCTTTTAAAGGAAGGAAGAGTAATCAAAACTTCTATTATCTCTGCTTTATAGTAATGATATTTGGTGGAATATTTGGAGCAAATTTATTTATAGATCATAAAATATGGGTCTTTGTTGGAATTACCCATGTTCTAATAAATGATAAAGAAAACAAACTACCTATTAGCTATTTAGGATAATAAAATTTGACAAAAAAAATGACTTCCTAATAAGGTAAAACTACTGCTCTATAATCTTTGACAATAATATTCGGTAATATCTTTCTTTAATTATACTATGAATATAAAAAGATAAACACACAGACACACATGAAATATATTGATACAAGAAGCATTAAGAATCAAAGGTGATTCTACTCAGATACTTAATTTTTTTTACAAGTCTCAAAATAGTCATTAATCTGCTAAGAGTAACTGCTATTGGGCGAGAATACTTAGATATTTTTGATTTGGCAATGATTGTTAAAATAGGTATTATTACCTTTTTTTTACTCGCTCTAGTCAGCATAATTCAAAACAGAAAAGAAAAGAGAACAATAGTTCAGGGAAATATTGGTAAAATTATTTTTCTATTCGTTGGATTCAATATAATTGCAACCATAGTAGGACTTTACAATGGGTTTGAGGATAAGTTGATCCAAGATTTTTTCAACTCTATCAGTGGACTCACAGTAGCCTATGCAGTAGCAGGTCTCAATTTGTGTAAAATTCAAATAACTCGTTTCTTAAAAGAATTTAGTATTTGTATCACGGCATTATTTATTATGTCGTTTGTTTTTATAGAAATAAGAATAATGTCTGGCTATTATCCTTACTTAGCTTTAGTCCCGGGGGGCTTAGCGATTTCATTTTTCTATTTTGGAAGTCCAAAAAAATATGGATTACTAGGTAAGATTCTTACTATTATATTATTTATTATCTCATTAAAAAGGTCTTTGATATTATCATTTATTTTTTCATTGATGCTTTTCTTTTCTCTGAAAAAAGTTAAAAATATATTTTCTGTTTTGACAATTTCTACGAGCGGATTACTACTATGTGTACTCATCTTATTTGGATTAGCAAAAGTAGTAGAAGGTAAAAAAATTCCTTTACTAACTAATACTTTCACTAAAGTTAACCAGGTAAATCCCTGGTCGGAGAGTTCAGACTTTTGGTTAGATAGCGGAGGAGCTCGAATTTCTGAATCAATCTCAGCTTTTAACTCTTTTAAAGAAGCTAATCATTCTTGGTTACTTGGTGCTGGTAACGGCTTTATTTATCAAGAAAACGCTGAAGTCTTTCCTCGGCAAAGGAAGACTCATAATGTTCATATTACTCCCATAGGTATTCTATTACGATATGGAATTTTAATGTCGAGCGTAATATTTTTCATATTTTTTAAGTATATAATGTGGATTCTGAAGTTGTCAAAAAATAAGAATGAAGAGATTTTAGAACCTTTTCTTTTCTATCAATTATTTGGGTTTACCGCTGCTCTCTTTAGCTTTTCTATAGCTATCGACTTTATCCTTTGGACAAGTATGGGGTTAGTTTGTTTGTTAACGAACAAAGTATTAGAAGCGGAGGTGAAAACTTTACCGGAAGCCATGAACCTTTCTTAATTAAGCAAAATAAATGTGTGGAATAACAGGTATAGTCAGTTCTGACTCCAAAAATAATATTAACGAAGCGGTCAAATTGATGAAGCACCGTGGTCCCGATGATAGTGGTATTTGGCAAGACAAGACAATAGCTCTTGGGCATCGTCGATTGTCAATACAAGATCTTTCAGCTAATGGTCATCAACCAATGTTTAGTGCGGATGAACGCTATGTCATGATATTTAACGGAGAAATTTATAACCACCTCGATATTAGAGATGAATTGAGAGGGAAATACAAATTCAAATCAACAAGCGACACCGAAACAATTCTTTATGGATATGTTGAATTTGGAACCGAATTGTTTAATAAAATGAACGGTATTTTTGCATTAGCAATTTACGATACACAGACGAATGATTTAGTATTGGTACGTGACCAATTTGGGGTCAAACCTTTATACTGGTATCAAGACTCAAATAAATTTTTATTTGGTTCGGAAATAAAGTCATTTCTTGGTTATGGGGAAGGCATTACACAAGAAATTAATCCTAAAGCCATTGCCAATTATTTGAATTTTTTGTGGTCACCCGGAGAAGCGACGCCTTTTAAAGATGTCAATAAATTACTGCCAGGACACTACCTCAAACTCAATACTACCTCTCCTACAAACTTAGAAACCGTTAAATATTACGAGATTCCTTTTGATGGCAATTACAGTCAAAAAACGGAAGAAAAATTGATAGATGAGCTAGATGAAAAGCTAATGACAGCTGTAAAACGCCAGCTATTATCCGATGTTCCAGTAGGCTTTTTTCTTTCAGGTGGCCTTGATTCAAGTTTGGTGGTTGCAATGGCGAAAAAAATCAACCCTGACAAAAAAATATGTTGTTACACTATTGAGTCGGACATAGAAGATATCAAGGATGAAGGATTTTCCAATGATTTAGATTACGCAAAAAAAGTTGCAATACATTTAGATGTTGATTTAAAAATTGTCAAAGGATCTATCGATATTATGTCAGACTTTGATAAATTAATATACCACCTGGATGAACCGCAAGCAGACCCTGCACCGATTAATGTACTCAATATCTGTCGCCAAGCGCGTCAGGATGGATATGTAGTACTTTTGGGTGGTACGGCTGGTGACGACCTTTTTTCAGGTTACCGCAAACATATTGCACTCAATTTTGAACCTTATATTAACGCTACACCTGCACCTTTAGCACGTCTGCTCTACAATTTCTCTTGTAAATTAAATGTCCAGAATTCTACTGTACGTCGTGCTCAGAAAATATTGAGAAATGCTGATAAAAAGCAGGAAGATCGTTTAGTAGCTTACTTTTCCTGGATTCCAAGAGAAAGACTAGAAAAACTGTTTACGAAAAAAATTCGGAATGGATTAGAAGGTTACTTTCCTACTGACTACTTGAAAGAGTCTCTCAAAAATATACCAAAAGAAAAAAATAATCTGAATAAATTGCTCTTTTTGGATATGAAATATTTTCTCGCAGACCATAATTTGAATTATACCGATAAAGCAGCTATGGCAGTGGGAGTAGAGGTTCGGGTACCTTACCTTGATAAAGACCTGGTAGAATTTAGTACGAAACTTCCTGTTGATCTTAAAATGAAAGGTAAAACGGTAAAATATATTCTTAAAAAAGTAGCAGAGCGTTATCTTCCACACGATGTCATCTATCGCCCTAAAGCTGGATTCGGTGCTCCTGTTCGTAAATGGATTATTCGAGATTTAGATCCAATGATTCAAGAGAGACTATCCAAAAAAGAAATAGAAAAATACGGATTTTTTAACCCAAATGAAGTTCACAAACTGATAGAGGATAATAAACAAGGTAAAGTAGATGCTTCTTACACTATCTGGTGTCTATTAGCGATACAATCTTGGATGCAACAGTTCGCATCTCAAAACTAAAGACTCATATTTTCTGTACAGCGCTACAATGAAAAAAAATCTAATATTTAATATAAGAAATCGAATGATTAAAAGTACTAATTTATGTTTTTTATGTTTTTTTCTGTTTAACAACTTGGGATGCAAAATTTCAGATGCTAATTTGTATTCAGATAAAACGGGAGAAATAAATGCTGAGATGAGTCAGGCAAAAAGTAATAGTTCGAATGTCAATTCTTTTAAAACTGTAAAAGATTATGGAGCTAAAGGAGATGGAAAAACTGATGATACAAAAGCTATTCAAGCAGCTATTGATTCTAGAAACGAAGTGATTTTTGAAAGAGGAACTTATCTAATAAAATCTCCTCTGATTTTTAAAGAGAGAATACTGATTTCTGGAAAAAAAGCACAAATTACCTACACTGGTAACGATGCTGCAATTAAAGCAGAAAAACTAGTTCTGGATGTAACTATTAATAATTTAGGGATAGAGACAAGCGCCGACGGAGCGAAGGCAATTGACTTCTCAAATTTTTCCTATTCACACCTTTCGGACATCTACCTTATTATTAGAGGTAAGAATAGTGTGGGGCTTTATCTTCAAGGAAATGGGGAGGGGTCTGCTCCATATTATAATTCTTTCTCAGACTTATATATTGTTGGTGCTAATAAACCTTCAATTACTAATCAAAGGGGTATCGTTTTAGATGAGAAAAAAAATAGTAAATTCTCAGCTAGTGGAGCGAACGGTAATTTTTTTAACAATATAAAACGCATCGCAGGTTTATCTATCGCAGTAGATTTAATTTCAGGAAACGGAAATATGTTTACAGGAGTAGGCACAGAATCTATTCAAGATTATCACTTTCGATTTAATAATCGCTCTGCTGATTTTACAGGAAAAATATCAAGTATTGACAATAACTCACTTACCGATACAAAACAGGATTTTGGAATTGGAATGTTAAGTAAGGCTGATGTTGTCATTAAAGAAGGAAGAAAAACAAAAAAATATACTTCAAAAATTATAGCATTTAGAAAAAATAAATTAACAACAGAAAAACACCGTAATCTTGCAACGGCAGATGATGCACAGTATGAAGTTTACAAAAGTAAAGCTCAGGGCAATATTTTTAACAATATCAGGGTCGAAGGCTCGAATAATAGTGTCCTTGCTAAATTTTGTTATGGAGCAGCTGACAATCGTTTGGATAATATAATAGTCAGTTCTATCGGGCGCATTCATGTCATAAGAGAGACAGAGGATCTTTCTAATCGGGTAGGACAACCTTTTCCCATTGTCTTTCAAGCTTCAGACTTAAAACCGAATAGTAGCCTACAGTTGACACCTACTAACTCTTATTTGGGAGGCGTTCCTATCCCAACGACAAGTTATGTCGATGCTGTTCAAATAAAAAATACAAGTAAAAATAATCCTGGAACGTGTAAAGTTTCCCTTTTTCGAAGTTCAGCAGAAATCCCATTATCAGTTGAACTTACTCCTGCTGATGGAAATACTGCCACTGCTGTCATGACAGAATACATTCCAACAGGTTTTGGTTTATTGCGACCTAATGACGGATTGCAGTTAAAGATTACTACTGACGAGAATTGGAAATCTGATAATATAATTGTGACTGTCTGGGTTACTAATATTTGAATCTATGAACTTCCTTAAGGTAAGTTTTTAAAAAACATTATGAAACAAATCATCCAATCCTTCAAAACCGGTGCCACTATCCTCGAAGAAGTACCCGCACCGCAAATAAAAAAAGGACAAGTTCTCATAAAAACAACCCGCTCCCTAGTCTCCCTCGGTACCGAACGAATGCTTGTTGAATTTGGCAAAGCAAGCTTAGTACAAAAAGCGCGTCAACAACCCGATAAGGTGAAAATGGTTTTAGATAAAATTAAAACCGAAGGACTGATGCCAACTTTGGATGCCGTATTTAACAAACTTGGACAACCGCTCCCATTAGGTTACTGTAATGTAGGCAAGGTGATCGGAGTAGGTGCTGGCGTTACTGATTTTAAAATTGGTGATCGGGTAGCCTCGAATGGACAACACGCCGAATTTGTCTCCATTCCACAGAATTTGGTGGCGCATGTTCCTGATGAAGTAACTGATGAGGAAGCAGCATTCACCGTTATTGGGGCTATTGGATTACAAGGTATTCGTCTATTAAATCCAACACTTGGTGAAACGGTCGTCGTAATTGGCTTGGGACTTATTGGTCTAATTACCGCTGAACTACTGATGGCTAATGGATGTCAAGTAATAGGAGTCGATCTGGATAATACAAAATTGGATATTGCACGTAAAAAAGGGATTGTTACTGTCAATCCTCGTGAAGGGGCTGATCCTGTAAAATTTGCTCAGAGTTTTACCAATGGAGTGGGAGTAGACGGGGTAGTCATTACCGCATCCGCCAAAACAGATGATATCATTTCGCAAGCGGCTCAAATGTCCCGTAAACGAGGTAAGATAATTTTAGTGGGTGTGATCGGTTTAAATCTAAGTAGAGCCGAGTTTTATGAAAAAGAATTAACCTTCCAAGTGTCCTGTTCTTATGGTCCTGGACGGTATGATGATGATTATGAACAAAAGGGGCAGGACTATCCACTCCCGTTTGTGCGCTGGACAGAAAAACGCAACTTTGAAACAATTCTGACCTCCATCAAAACTGGAAGATTAGATGTCAAACCGCTGATCACTGAGGTTATTGATATTGAGGATTATCAAAAGATATATGGGGACATTGGCCAGTCTAAATCTATTGCTTCTCTACTTTCTTATTCTGAAACTTCCGCCCCGACCTCAATAGTAGATGTAAAATTATCTGCTGATTTCAAGGGAGGAAAAGGAATGTTAGGGATTGTAGGGTCTGGAAACTTTACTAAGATGACCATGCTTCCAGCAATGAAAGGTGCAAAAGTCAAATACATCGCTAGTGCCGGTGGTGTTAGTGGAACAGCGTTAGCACAGAAACATGGCATCGCAAAAAGTACAACAGACTATAAAGAAATTTTAAAAGATGCTGACGTAGATACCATTTTAATTACTACCCGTCATAATCTGCATGCTCCCATGGTTATCGAGAGTTTAAAGGCAAGGAAAAATGTCTTTGTGGAAAAGCCGCTGGCTTTAAATTCTAACGAACTGGAAGAAATTATTACTGTACACGAAAATGCAGGAACAAATATTACGGTCGGTTTTAATCGACGATTTTCCCCGCACGCAGAAAAAATAAAGTCTTTGCTTGACCAAAAAGCACCTAAGAATATTATCACCACGATGAATGCAGGTTTTATTCCTGCCAACGTATGGATACATGACCTACAAGTTGGCGGTGGTCGGATAGTAGGAGAGGCTTGTCATTTTATTGACCTGATTACCTACCTTACGGGTAGTAAAGTGAAATCTGTTTGTATGTCAGCCCTAGGAATTCATCCAGAAGAAAATACAGATAATGCCTGTATCTTATTGAAATATGAAAATGGCGATCAAGGTGTTATAAATTATTTTGCGAATGGTAGTAAGTCTTACTCAAAAGAACGGATTGAAGTTTACTCACAAGAAAAAACCATCATTACTGATAATTTTAGAGAAACAATAGGCCATGGTACGAAAGGTTTTTCTAAACTAAAGACCAAACTGGATAAGGGACACGCTAAACAGTTTAAATTACTGGCAGAACGTGCCGAGAAGGGAGGAGCTCCCTTAATTCCTTTCGACGAAATTGTTAATACGACGAAAGCCTCTTTCGCCTGTTTGGAATCTTTAAAAAATGGTGTATGGGTTGAAGTCAAATAAAATTAGTAGGCAAGCACATTGAGTAGAATAGCAGATTTAAATAATTATCATCAGTAAAATAAGTACAGCACTCCAACTTTGGCGCAATATGGGCACGCGCTACATAACCTACCGAGCAGGTTTTGAGCTTTCTAAAAAAACGGGCTTTCTAAAAAATAAATTCCCCATAAATCCTGAAAGAGAAGAATTTATTTCCTTAAATTACTGGAAAAAAAATTCTGCCAATTTTTTTTTTGAAAGTCGTGAGGATATTTCTTTCCCAAAAAATCCGACTGAAAAATTAAAAGAAAAAATAGACCATCTTCGTGCGGGAGAATTACAATTCTTTAACTCAGCTTATCAACACATTGGTAGTAACTACGACTGGATAACCAATCCGGATAGCGGATTTAAATACAATATTAATCAACATTGGCTGGACGTAAACGATTTTTCTGCTGAGGCGGGTGACATTAAATACGTTTGGGAAAAATCCCGTTTCTCTTACCTGCTCACGATCATTCGTTACGATTATCATTTTGAAGAGGATTGTGCTGAATGGGTTTTTAGCGAGATAGAAAGTTGGATAACTGCTAATCATATCAACTGTGGACCGAACTATAAATGCAGTCAGGAGATTTCTTTACGGATGCTGAACTGGTTGTTTGCATTGTATTACTATAAAAACTCCAAAGCCTTAACGGAGGAACGATTTCAAAAAATAATGCATATTTGTTATTGGAAACTACACCACGTTCATCAAAACATAAATTTTTCGAGAATTGCTGTTCGTAATAATCACGCAATTACCGAGACGATGATGTTATATCTTGGTGGTATATTTTTTCCCTTCTTTCCCAATGCAAAAAAATGGTCTCAAGAGGGACTGAAATGGTTGGAAGAAGAAGTTGCCTACCAAGTATATGAGGACGGTACCTTTCTTCAGTTCTCTCATAATTATCATCGGGTGTTGGTACAACTGTTAACCTGGACATTATATCTAAGTGAGCTGAACGGAAGAAAAATGTCTAACACCTTTATCAATCGCTCACAAAAAACACTAGCGTATTTATATCAGTGTCAGGTAGAAGAGAACGGCCAATTACCTAATTATGGAGCGAATGATGGAGCATTATTTTTTCCACTAAATGATTGCGAATATCGAGACTATAGACCTCAGTTAAATGCCCTGGCATATTATTTTAATCGAAAAGACTTATACATTGAGGGATTATGGACGGAGGATCGGAGTTGGTACGCCAATTCAAAAAAATTGTCTGATAAGCGGGCATCCAATATAGTCATCGAAAGAAAGGAGGTCGCAAGTTTTCCAGTTGGAGGTTATTACGTGTCTCGTGATCCGGAGACTTTGACCTTTATTCGTTGTGGAAATCATAAAGATCGACCAAGCCAGGCCGATAATTTACATCTGGATATTTGGTATAAAGGTGAAAATATGTTGAGGGATGCGGGGAGTTACAAGTACAATACAGATGAGAAGACGCTTTCTTATTTCATGGGAACAAAAGGGCATAACACGGTGGTGATAGGGGCTAACGACCAAATGAAAAAAGGCTCCAGATTTATTTGGTATAATTGGACGCAGGCGATTAGTGCTCAGATTGAAGAAATACCCAAAGGGGTGTTTTTTAGTGGTAAAATAAATACTTTTACCTATTTGGATAAGAATATAATCCATCATCGTAAATGGTTAAAAACAACCAATGAAGCCGAGTGGAGAATAACTGACGAAGTGAAGCATGACACTGATTTACCGATTAAGCAAATCTGGAATCTCCATCCTGATTTCCATCGACACTTTATTATAGAAGCAAAGGATGGCACTGGTAAAGTATTAGAACCTGAAATCACGAGGCATTGGTATTCGAGTGAATATGGAACGAAGACATCAGCAGAAGCCACTTCATTTGTTACTAAAGAGAATAATATCTTAACTACTATTAGAAAAAAATGAGGATACTACTAATACATCAATATTTTTTAGAAAAAGATGACGGAGGAGGTTCGCGCTTTAATGAGATGACCCGAGTATGGGAAGAAAAAGGGCACGAAATAACGGTTCTTGCTGGAATGGTTCACTATGCAACGGGGAAGAAACAACTTAGATACGTGAATAAGTTTATTTCCAGGGAACAATACTCGAAAGATACAACTGTCCTTAGATGTCACGTTTCAGAAGCCTACAATACTAACTTGATTGGTCGACTCTGGGCATACGTAACTTTTATCTTTTCAAGTTTATACGCAGGGCTTTTTAAAACGGAAGGAAAATTTGATATCATAGTCGTCACTTCTCCTCCTTTATTTGTCGGGATTTCGGCTTACCTGCTCTCCCGTCTCAAAAGGATACCTTTTATATTTGAGGTGAGAGATTTATGGCCTGATAGTATGGTGATAAGTAAAAGCATAGTGAATGATATTTTATTCAAAATATTATTAGGTATGGAATCGTTTTTCTATCGTAAAGCCATAGCAATTAATGTTTTGACGCCTTCTTTTAGGAAAGTCTTAATTGAAGAAAAAAATGTTCCACCAGAAAAAATTATTTATATACCAAATGGATCTGATTTTACTTTGGCAGAACAGGTAAACGTCGGCTTCGATAGAATGGCTTATCGAAAAAAATATAATTTTGCGGATGAAACAGTCATTGTTTATTTAGGTGCACATGGATTGGCAAATCATTTAGTCCAGGTTTTAGATACTGCAGAAATATTGAAAAATGAAAATCTGCTTTTTGTCATGGTAGGCGATGGTATTCAAAAAGCAAAGCTAATAGAAGATGCACAGAAAAGGAAACTGGATAATATTAAATTTATAGATTCTGTCCCAAAAGCAGAGGCATTAAAAATAATATTAGCCGCAGATATCGGTACGTCCGTTCTAAAAAAGTCTGACTTGTTTAAAACTATTTATTCCAACAAGACTTTTGACTACATGTCGTGCAAAAAACCAATTCTAATGGTTATTGATGGTATCTCGCGGGATTTGGTAGAAGAAGCAAAGTGCGGAATTTTTGCAGAACCCGAAAACCCTGAGGATATTGCAGAAAAAATTATGTTTTATCTTAATAACAAATCTCTAATGACTACGCACGGAGAAGCGGGGTACATCTTCGCAAAAGAACACTTTGATAGAGATGTTTTAGGACTGAAGTACATTGACGAAACTCAGAGAATTGTAAATGAAAGCCAAAGGCGATAAAAAAATATAGGTGAGTAAATTTATTTTTACAGTTGATTGGGAAGATTTTGGACAGCTATACTCCTGGTATCAGTTTAAAAAAATTCTACCCCCCCAAAAAAATATTGACAGACAAACGAATATCATTCTGGAGCAGTTAAGCCGTTATGATATAAAAGCGACTTTCTTTGTTTTAGGCATGCTGGCAAAACATTGTCCTGACCTGGTAAAAAAAATTAGTGCGCAAGGACACGAAATAGCCTTACATGGCTTTAATCATATTGACCTTAATTTACTCGACAGAAAAGAAATAGAAGCTGATATTGCTTTATCAAAAGATATCGTAACTCAAATTACTGGCAAGCCAGTACTGGGTTATCGCGCACCCTTTTTTTCGCTAACCGCAAATCGCCTTTTTGTTTTGGAGGTTTTAAGTGAAATGGGGTTTTTGTATGACAGCAGTATTTATCCTGCGTCGGCAGCACGCTTTTCCATTCCTGGCTTTTCACCTGCTTTTCAAAATTATCAACTAAAAAAAGGTACTGATATTGTAGAACTGCCAATGACCACCTATCCATTACGCAACTGGCGTCTGGGTTTTACCGGAGGTGGATACATGAGACTTGCACCAAAACAATTACTACGAAACGTAATTAAAAAATTAAGTGTAATAGAAGAATTTACGATGCTATATATGCATCCTTACGAATTTGATAATGAAAGAATATCCGTAGAGGCCTATCAGGAAGAAGGATACAAATTTAATCCACTTAAAAAAAATCTTCTGGATTTTAGGTGGAACTTGTTTAGAAACTCTATCATTCATAAACTAGACAAAGTATTTGAAACTTACGGAGCACAATTTCAAACTTGTGAGGAAGCAGCTAATATAATCAAAGAAAGACCACTGGAGATTCTTAAAGAATATTCTTCAGATATTAAAAATTAAAAATAATATGACAAATCAAGAATTACTCGAAGTTATTAATAATATTTTAACTAATAGCGACAAACCTATTGTTAAAGAAATTTCTGATAGCTCCAACCTTAGAGATGATATAGGACTAGACTCCCTGGATCTGGCAGAGCTGACCGTTAACATAGAAGTAGAATCGGGTGTGGATATCTTTGAGGACGGCCTCGTTGAAACAATTGGAGAGATAAAACAAAAAATTAATAATAAATAGCATTTTGAGTGAAATGATAAACAACGAAGCTACTCTTTTTTGGCAGGACTACACTGGTTCTGCTGCTTTCTCCTATTCAGATTTGATTGCTGATCTCAATGCTTCTACACATTTACAGCGGCATGTTTATACTGCTGATTATTACACCGTATTTAAAAATATATTGTTAGCAGTATTGAGTGGTAAAAAAATAATATTGCTGGATGCTGATTTTTCTCCAGCAGAAGTGGCAGAAAATTTAAATGATAAGGTGTCTTTATCGGATAAAGTAGAAATTTCTTTTCCTAAAATTGAGCATAAAAAGGATTTACTCGATTCCCTGCATAAAACACACGAAAAATTTAATATCAGCCTGTTTACTTCAGGTACTACTGGTCGACCAAAACAAATAACTCACAACTTTGCCTCTTTGACGCGTGCGGTTAGGACTTCCGAAAAAAGCAACAATAATGTATGGGGCTTTGCTTATAATCCTACTCATTTTGCCGGCTTGCAAGTCTTTTTTCAAGCGCTTTTAAATGGGAATACACTCATCAGATTATTCGGAACCTCGAAAACAAGGTTTATTGAATTAGTAAATAAATATCAGATTACCCACATTTCAGCAACCCCTACTTTTTATCGCCTTTTATTACCACCCAAAGAAATTTTACCCTCTGTCAGACGTATTACCTTCGGAGGTGAAAAATTTGATCCAATGACACGCAAAGCATTAGAGCATCTATTTCCCAATGCGAAATTTCTAAATGTTTATGCTTCAACTGAGGGAGGTACGCTATTCGCTACTGAAAATGGTAACGTATTTACCATAAAACCTGAGGTGGAAGATAAAGTAAAAATTATGGATGGCGAACTGTTTATCCATCAATCTTTATTAGGTAGTTCTCCGTCGTTTATCCTCAAAGAAGGTTGGTTTGCTAGTGGAGATCTGGTGGAGATTATTTCAGAAAATCCGCTAAAATTTAGTTTTATTTCTCGAAAAAATGAGATGATAAATGTAGGTGGTTACAAGGTTAATCCCCACGAAGTCGAATCAGTTTTATCAGAATTGGAAGGAGTAAAAGAAGTATTGGTTTTTGCTCGTGCTAATTCGGTGGTAGGAAGTATCGTCTGTTGTGATTTGGTAGTTGACAACGAAGACCTTACGATCCCATCTATCAGGAAGCACCTTTCAACAAAACTTCAGCCCTTTAAAATACCACGTATCATCAAATTTGTTGCGGCCATCGAAAAAACTAAAACAGGTAAAAAATCAAGAAAAAAATGAAAAATATTTTAATAACTGGAGCCTCTCGTGGATTAGGTTTAGCCACCACTAAGTTACTATTAGAAAAAAAATATACTGTTTTTGCTATCAATAGGACCATAACGAAAGAATTGGAAGAACTAAGGACTAAGTATGGTGAGCAATTAAAAGTGCTCGAATTCGATTTATCAAATACCAGACAAATTAAAAGTACGGTGGTAATCAAATTTATTGGAATAAAAACACCAATTCATGGCTTTATCAATAATGCCGCTTTTGCGTACGATGACATTGTTACTAACCTGAATTTAGACAGCTTGGATGAAATGTATAAAGTAAATGTTTTTGCACCTATGATGCTTACAAAATATGCCATTCGTAGTATGTTATACCATCGGATATCAGGTAGTATCGTTCATCTTTCTTCCATTAGTGTGCACACCGGATACAAAGGGTTAGCTATGTATGCCTCTACAAAGGGTGCCTTAGAAGCCTTTTCCAAAAATACCGCTCGCGAATGGGGAGAAACCGGAGTACGATCTAATTGTTTGGTTGCCGGATTTATGGAAACGGATATGAGTAAGTCACTGAATGGTAGCCTCAAAAAAAGAATTTATCAGCGAACTTGCCTGAAAAAAGCAACTGAGATGACTTCAGTTGCCGAGACAATTATCTTTCTACTTTCCGAAAAAGCACAATCAATCACCGCTCAAAATATTCATGTAGACTCCGGAACAATTTAAAATTCAATATCCTACTGAACAGTAAAAAAATGTAATATGAAAGTACGAAAAAAAAGTTGGCATAAAAAAAGCGAATAAAAAGAGTTCAACCAACTTTTATTCGCTATGATAGAATTTAATAATTCTGCGGAAATGAAAAAATTATTTCCAGATATAACCCATACAAAATTGGGCCAACTTTTACTTTTGTGCAATTTTATCCTTGCGGTACAGAGTACAAATTTGAGGCAATGTGCCAAACGGGTCAGCAAATTAATAGATCAGGAGATAAAATTAGAAACTGCCTATAGCCGCCTTAAACGGTTTTTTCAAACTGGAAAGCCAGAAGATGTTCTCAAAGGTATTTTCAACCTGGTGGTTCGCACGATGTGTCAAAACGATACTTACCCCCAGAAACCGAACCACTAGTTTAGTTGAAATTTACTAACTTGTAAAAAACAACTTCACATGAAAAAGAAAAGACGTGTGTTCACAAATGACTTTAAATTAAAGGTAATTTTAGAGA
>Ga0209187_1001316_pt1 | contig 29781 bp, 31 predicted proteins | sample BantaG_FD_187430 | JGI IMG/M metagenome (GOLD analysis project Ga0209187, IMG submission 187430) | Marine algal microbial communities from Bantry Bay, Ireland - BantryBay_4 metaG (SPAdes) (version 2) | ecosystem: Host-associated > Algae > Red algae > Unclassified | place: Bantry Bay, Ireland...
TTTTGCCGGCTGCCGCCCGTGCCGCCGTGGCTGCCGCCGGCCACCCCGGCCGGTTGCGCCGCCGTCGCCGCCGTCGCCGACTCTGCCGGCCGCGGCCGGCACCCGGCGCCGCCGGCTGCGCCGCCAACGTCGCCCGCCACTGTTGGCCTCACCGGGCGGTTGTGCCGCCGTCGTCGCGTTCTTTTTTTTGCCGGCTGCCGCCCGTGCCGCCGTGGCTGCCGCCTGCCACCCCGGCCGCTTGCGCCGCCGTCGCCGCCGTCGCCGACTCTGCCGGCCGCGGCCGGCACCCGGCGCCGCCGGCTGCGCCGCCAACGTCGCCCGCCACTGTCGGCCTCACCGGGCGGTTTCGCCGCCGTCGTCGCGTTTTTTTTTTTGCCGGCTGCAGCCCGTGCCGCCGTGGCTGCCGCCGGCCACCCCGGCCGGTTGTGTCGCCGTCGCCTGTTTTGCCCGTCGCCGCCGACGGTGTCGCCGACGTTGCGGACTGCCGCCGGCGCCGCCGTCGCTGCCGCCGACCGCCCCGGCCGGTTTCGCCGCCGTCGCCGCCTTTGCGTTGCTGGCTGCCGCTGGCTACGCCACAGCCCGCCGCCGCATCCTCGGGCGCCGCCGGTCGCGCAGTGGCCGCTGTTTGTCGTCGGCACCAGCGCGCTCTGCCTCGAGCAAGATGTATTCTGAGCACTTGCGCGCTTCTGCTCTCTCCATGCTGTCCAACGGCGTGGAGCGCAGCAAGGTGCGCAGTAGCATTGGCGTCTCGCGCACACAACTGAGGCGCTGGGAGAAGTACTACGTTGACAGCGGGTCGGTGTGGCGCAACGCGGACCGGCGGAACAAGCACCACGACGCTTGCGAGTACGACCGGCAGCTGATGGACGGGCTTATCTACCTCGTGCGGAATCATCCTCATGCGTTGCTCCGCGAGCACGCCGAGATGCTCAAGATGATGAGTCAGGACCCGGCGGGGGACATGACGCCAGTGCGTTTTTCTAAGAGCACGGTCGACCGCCACCTTCGCCGTCTTGGATTCAGTCGTAAAAAGATTTTGCGGCTCTTTCGTGAGTCGACGGAGGAGCGCCGGCGGCAGCACGCCATCGTACGGCAGCGCATCCCTCGTCGCTGCATCGTCTCCGTCGATGAGACGCACACGGATGGGTCCGACGTGTTTCGTCTTTACGGCCGGTCGCTGACGCACGAGCGCTCGCACCTCCGTGACCGTGATCCGCGGTCCGTCCCTCGCACAAGCACAACGATGGCGGTATCCAGCCAAGGCGGCATCCTCGGCTTTATGTCTCTGGTCGTGCGGGAGAAGGCGTTGACGGGGGCGGACTGGCGACTTTTTCTTCAACATCTCTTCCCCAAGCTCGGCGTGTACACGCCGGGGGCGCCATGGGATTTACAGCCCGACAACTGCGTCGTGATGTATGACAACGCCCCTATCCATGATGCCGATGGGGACGCTTTCATGACGGCCAACGGTGTCGCGTTCCTCCGCCTTCCTCCATACAGCCCCGACATGCAGCCGATTGAAGGCGTTTTCAACGATTTCAAGGTGATCATCAGAAATTTGGTCTACCACAATCAAGCACTGGTGGAAGACCCCCACCTGCTGCAGGCGATGGCAGCCAGTTTCTTGAGTCAGCGCCACATTGTCGGGCAATTCGACCGCGTTGATCGGGTTTTGGCGGCAGTTCGTGCCCAGTAAACACTTCTCACCTTGCTGTCTCTGACCCCACTCGCTTGAAAAGCACGTCACGGCGTGGCATCACAGTGCCGTCCGGAGCACCGGCGGATGCGGTGGCCGTGGCCGGCGGCGGCGGCCTCGGCGGCGGTGGTCTCGGTGTCGGCGCATCGCACAGAACCCGTATTTCCTGCTACCGACGCGTTCGATGCGGGCGGCACGGGCTGCGGCGGTGGGTATGTCGCCGCGTCAGTCGTGTCCGGGAATGTTGCGCCTGCTGCACATCGGCTGGCGGGGCGTGGTGCCGACGACATCGGCCGGGCGGTGGCTCCGCTTTCTACGGTGGGCGGAAGGTGGTGGAGACCACTCGGTCTGTGGTCGGCGCCGTGCGAGGGGTGGAGAAGATGCTGCAGCCGGCATCGGCGGCACAGTGGGGGGGATGGAGAGGACGCTGCAGCCGATACGGTGGCAGTGGCGGTAGCGCTTTTACTTTGATGGCCCTGGCAGAGCTTACTGGCCTGAGTGACATGAGTGGCCTGAGCGGGCTGTCGGTGTTGGGGCTGTAGGTGTTGAGGGGGGAGGGGATGCCACTGCCTTTGTTGGGGGGCGCCCATCTTCCAGGATACTGGCGGTGGACGCGGCGGTGACGCCGCTCATGGCGGCGTGTGTGGGAGGGATCTATCTTGGAGGAAGCCGAAGGCGGCGGCGGGAGCGGCGGCACTCGCCGCGCGTGCGCCCCGTCGCCGGCGGCGGCCACAGCCACCGCCGCCACCACCGTTACCGTCGCTGCCGCCACCGCCGCAATTGGCCGCCGCCAGCGCCGCCGCCGCAGTGGGCCTCGCCCCCTCTGTGACCGCCGCTTGCGTCGGCACCGCCCCCGGCGGGAGCGGAACGCCGCGCGCCGCCGGAAGCCCGGGCTTCGCCATCGCTGCCGAGATAGCCCTCGCCGTCGCCGCCGTCTGTGCCGCGGCCGTCTGCGCCGCTGCGGCCATGGCCGCGGCCGCTTCGCCCGAAACCAACGTCGCCACAACAGCAGACCGCCGCGGTCGCACGGTGCACGTGCTGGCCACCGCAGGTAGGATAAACAACGGGGGGGGATGCGCGGGAGGTTGCTTCGACGATGCGGCAGCAGATGAACCAGGCGGCGATGTCTGTCAGGCGGCGATGGCGCAGCACCAGGCGGTGGCGGCGGCGGCGGCGCTCGTGGTGGCGGCTGTGGGGCAGCAGCAGCTGCGGTTGTCGGGCCCGCACGTGTCACCGAGAAGGCAGCCGCACCACCAGACGGCGGTTGCTGCCAGCGTCCGCCATTCCACAAGCGGCAGCAGCTTCAGCAGGTGGCCATGGCCGCCCCGGCGGCGCCGGCGCAGCAGCATGTGTCACCGGGGCGGCAGTTGCCCAAGCAGACGGCGGTTGCTGCCGGCGTCTGCCTCTTTGCAAGCAGAAGCAGCTGCAGCAGGTGGCCGTGGCCGCCGCGGCGGCGACGGTGCAGCAGCACGTATCGCCGGGGCGGCGGTTGCACCACCAGACGGTGGTTGCTGCCAGCGTCCGTCTCTTTGCAAGCAGCAGCAGCTGCAGCAGGCGGCCGTGGCCGCCCCGGCGGCAACGACGCGGCAGCACGTGTCGCCGGGGAGGCAGACTCACCATCAGACGGCGGTTGCTGCCAGCGTTCGCCTCTTTGCAAGCAGAAGCAGCTGCAGCAGGTGGCCGTGGCCGCCCCGGCGGCGACGGTGCAGCAGCACGTATCGCCGGGGCGGCGGCTGCACCACCAGACGGCGGTTGCTGCCAGCGTCCGCCTCTTTGCAAGCAGCAGCAGCTGCAGCAGGCGGCCGTGGCCGCCCCGGCGGCAACGACGCGGCAGCACGTGTTGCCGGGGCGGCAGTTGCACCACAAGACGGTGTTTGCTGCCAACGTCCGTCTCCCCGCGAGCAGCAGCAGCTGCAGCAGGCGGCCGTGGCCGCCCCGGCGGCAACGACGCGGCAGCACGTGTTGCCAAGGCGGCAGTTGCACCACAAGACGGTGTTTGCTGCCAACGTCCGTCTCCCCGCGAGCAGCAGCAGCTGCAGCAGGCGGCCGTGGCCCCCCCGGCGGCGACGGTGCAGCAGCACGTCGCCGGGGCGGCAGTTGCACCATCAGACGGCGGTTGCTGCCAGCGTCCGCCTCTCAGGAAGCAGCAGCAGCTGCAGCAGGCGGCCGTGGCCGCCCCGGCGGCGACGACGCGGCAGCACGTGTCGCCGGGGAGGCAGACGCACCACCAGACGGCGGTTGCTGCCAGCGTCCGCCTCCCCGCAAGCAGCAGAATCTGCAGCAGGCGCCAACCGCTCGCGTCAGTCGGCTGCCCCGGCAATGGCGTGGGGGCGACCGCCGCGGTCGTCGCCGCATCGGTGGTCACGTTGTCAAATGGAACCGCCTCGGAGGGGCACGTCATGCCTGCGCCGGGTTTTGCGAAGCATGCGCGACCGCGGCGTCTGCCGACTCCTCTGCCGTTGCGTGTAGCGGCGCCGCCGGTGGGGCGCCCCGAAACAGTCGGCGCGGAGTCCAAACCGCTCGTCTGCACGTTCCGCTGCCGACGTCACCCTCGGCAGTGCCGATGCCGCTGTTTCCGCCGGCTTTGCCGGTGGCTGCGGCGGCGGGGCGGGCGGCTTGCGGCCCGCCAGTCCAACTGCACGACCTTCGTGTGTGGTGGAGGTGGCAGTCCAAAAAACAAGAGGTAAGTCATTTAAATGGTCAAGGTCGCACACACCCTCCCCTACTGGGCACCATCATAAAACGGGTGGTTCGACACACAGCTACCGCAGGCAAGCGCAGTTGGCGTGTGCTGCGTGCAAATGGAGTACGTCGTCTTCTCGTTTTGAAGGTCCCAGCGTGACCAAAAGCAGTCGACAACTGCGTCCAGCATCTGCACAAACACGTTCATTGCGACGGATGACGGGGGTTGCTCGGTGGGCTCGCGAAACGCAGACGTGAAGAGGAGCAGCAGACCTCGCTGCGTGAAGCAGCCAAAGGGCACGGGGTTCAGAGTTGTCTCCATACGATGGCGCCAGTGGATGAGCGAGGCCAGGTCCTTGTCAGGGCACATGGCCAGCATCAGGTTGGCGGCCTCCCACAGGTCAGCACGGCAGAGGAAGAGGGACGCATCGTAATCACGCGGCTCCAAGTCCACGTCGGGATGCAGAGGACAACGCAGTAGGACTGCGTCGTCCCCGCGGGGAGGAGAGGGAACGGCCGTCTCCATTGTTGAGTGTTGCAGGCGGGCTGGGGGCTGCGGGAGGGAGGATGGCGCCGCCACGGGGAAAGCATGCGCCACGGGGAAAGCATGCAGCAGAGATGTCCGTCTCAGTGAGGTGCCCTCGCCTCTTGTCTATCCGCGGCGGCGGCATCGCACAGTTGTACAGGCAGCTGCCGAAGTCGGCAACTGATCGGCCTTGCGACGCAGGTGTGCGGGCAGGTGACGACCCAAATGGGTGCGACACCTGCCGTACTGGTACAAACGGGATGCATGAGTTGCGACAGTCCCGTGAACTACGGACTTTACCACTCGTTGGGCCTCTGTGAGGCACAGTGCAAGAGACAGCATGGGAGTTTGCGGGACTGGCGCGCAACGCAGTCCAATTCGGGGCATTGTGTCCAGCGGTGCTTGCCTGGCTTCGCGCCATGATGTTGCCACACACGTACCGCGCGGCCAGCAGGCAGCGTTCTTGGTCGTCCGTGGGTTTAAGCGATCTGCGGGCTCGGGTTGGCTCCGCGTGTCACTGGTGACAGCCCAATGGCTGCACGCAACAGTGTCAGATCGGGCACCTGGAGTTTCACTCGGATCATGACGTGGACAATGGCCCCCCCTCTCACTAGCTCTAAGAGCAGAACAGAATGATCGTTTCGACAGGCACTTGTGAAAATAGGGTGGAAAAAAACGTGCTTTGTGGCGTCTCCATGCTCGCCGAGTTGTGGGTGCACCTGTTTCATGCGTTCACTGCCTCTGACCGTACTTTGTTGTCTTCTGTTGCGCAGTGGGCTGTCCTGTTGGGGCCGTGACCGCCGGAGCAGGGACGGCGGGTAAAGATAACGCGGCGTCAGGGGATTGGTGAGTTTCTGCTCCCTTGCACGTGAGCATGAAATTTCATGAACGTCCGCCATGCCGTCATTCAACTGGACCCTGCGGCAGAGTGTCCACTCGCTCGGCTCCATGAATAGTCGGGTCTCAATCTCTGTCGACCACTAAATTTTAAGCACGTTGCAGTGCTTCTTTCTCTGATGGAGTGTAAAGGTTCGACTCAGAACAGCACCCTTGTAGACGCCTTCCTGTGCAGAGCGCTCTGCACGAGAAGGCGCCCCAGCACCCTCTTCGTCACTTTGTGCGCGGCAGCACCGAGCCCCTGTCTTCTCCAGAGCAGGCCCCCTGCACAATGTCTTCATCCGGCACTCATTCGATGATACCGCCTGCTCCCGAGCTACCGGCACCTTCCTCTGGTGCTGCTCATCCTGCAGACGAATTTTGTTCAACATGCGGTGCAGTGCTGCACCGCACTTGCACAGACGATTCCGCTTCACAGTATGTGCATGTCTCCGTCCGTTTTGGTCCTTGTGCTGTTTCTTCGAGCGGCGGCGCTGTTCTGCATGTCGGCAACCACGCATGGAAGCTGGGAGCCCGCTGCATGTGTCCCTCGGCGCCATGTCCCAGCGGAGAAGGTGGTGGTCGTGTCCGAATTCCTCCTGGTGCACGTGTGTGGTTCGAGTGCCCGTCCTGTGGACTGCTGTTTGGGTCCGGTGCAGACTTTGACCGACACGACTGTCGTGCTCAGGGCAGTGGTGGTGTAGTCGCTTCATCTGGGATGGCCCCGTCCGGAAGAGCTTCGTCACGGACGTGAAAGGGGCACCGAGGTGTTGGCCTTGTCCATGTAGCCGCGGGTGCGGTCCTCTCTGCAGCAGACCTCTTCATATGGGCGATGACGCCGCAGATTGCATTGTATGCGTCATCTTGACGACGCGCGACGGCCTCGATTGGGTGAACACCAGTCACTGCGGCGTGGGGATTTTGCGGTGCGTAGCACGACGATGGTGAGTGGGTCTGATGATTGGTTGCCACTCTGTGGGGTGCGTTCTCAGGATGATATTGTTTTGTGCGGTGGGGCGAAGGTGAGCGGTGTGTAAGAGTGGTAGTGCAGCCTGTATGAGTGGGTAAGGTCGTGTCGTGGCGTCGCCAGTGGTTCATTCCAGGTGCCGAGAAGCCCACGCTGATGGAAGGTGACACTGGCCTTGTTTGCGTTCCTTCCTCGCTTTGGATTGGTGTCATGGTGTGGTGTGTATTTTATTTCGGTATGTCTGGTGCCGAGCAGAGTGCATATGGAGCCGGGGGTGGGTGGTCGCCGCTGGCGACGGCCGGCCGTGAAAGGGCTGAGTCGGGTCGAGTGCTTTGGGCCTTCCAGTGACGTGGCGGTAGCGGCGGCGATGGTGGCACCCTGTGCGGCTAGCTTTCTATTTGCTGTTCCCCGCCTTCTTCCGCTTTCCCTCACCGCACGACGGGCGTCCCCGCCCCATTCGGTCCGACACGGCACCCTTTGGCGGCTGGGCGACGGCCTCGAGGTGCGCGCACGCGGCGCCCGGCGGCCGCGACCGAGTCCATCGGCTGAGCCACATCTCTGTTTCAGGGTCGACCAGGTCGGGCCCCCCCCGTTGCCGCAGCTGCCGCGACCTCCGCCTCATCACAGTTTCCCTCTGCCGCCGCTAACCAAGCACGCCACCTGGCCGGCAGCCCCAGACGGACAGCACGCGCCGGCCGCCGCCGTCGTTCCCAACCACCTCCACGCCGGCCGCTGCGACGTCAGGGCACCAGCGGTGTCATCCACCCCACACTCGACTCGAAGCGTGGGTGCCATGTCGGCGTTGGCGCTCCTGGCGGCGCACCCTGCCACCGGCACCGTCGCGCTCGTGTCGGTGGTAGTGCTGCCGACGATGGTGCTAGCCTCAGCGTGGGAGGCGCACGAGACAGTCGCTGAGGAAGCCCCAAAGGCGGCCGGCACAGGCGACAGAGGCAACGCGGCGGCCCCACACCTCGATGGCGCAGCAGGCACACGGCCACCGCTGTGGCGACACTTGACCGGGCGTCTGCCACCTGGCGCCTGTTGCGCGTGTACATGGCCACGCGTGCCGCTTGTCTCGGCCGGCACAGGGTCCACGCGTCTGTCATTGGTGCTCTCGAACAGTTAGGTGGAGTGGGGCGGTGAGTCGTCGTGCAAATGTGAGTGCGACGGTGCTCAAAGAACGCACGCACATAGCGCGATGCACTTTCGCATTGTCGGGGGCAACGTCCCTCTTGTACGGCAGCTCGCAACGGTCGCATGCGTGCACGTCGGACGTTCGCGCGACGTGTTTCCACACGTCGTCTCACCGCTCTGAAACGCGACGTACGTGCAGACAGAGCGCGCCACCAGCGCCCCAAACGTGCACGTGGGGAGTTGGTGCGCCAGGATGTTGCGGGAGCCGCGAAGGCAGCGGCGGCGGTGCCGCGGGTCCTGACAACAGCGGAGGCGGCGCGGCGGCGGCGGAGGTTTGGGAACCGGGGGGGCGGGGCATGTGTGGCTTGCGCCTCAGCCATGTAGGCCGATGGAGTCTGCACCCCCGGCCAGCGCAACCCCACGCCTGTTCCCGCGCATTCGCGCGTGTATCACCCTGTCGCGTCCGCATCTCCACTCCGGGCTCTCATCAATCGGCCACGCCAACAGGAAGGCCAATGGCCACGCCAACCGCCGGTCGTGCTGGAGCTGCGCATGATGCGGGTGGCGGCCATGCCTCTCACGGGCCAGCGTCCTTCCCAGAAGAACAGAGACAACGGCACAGTGGAGAAAAACCAGGAAGAGAATAGCAAGAAAAACGAATTGAAGCGTGTGTTTTTCCACGAATCGAACCCCGGTCAGGAATGTATCAATTCGCACATGTGCCCAGGACTCAGTCGACTGAGTCGAAGTGAAACTTGCGCCGCATGGGGGATGTCGCGGGTTCGAAGGCAGCGGCAGATGTGCATGATGGCGAAGAACTATTGTGAGAAAATCTGCAGGATGGTGATTGTGTCGATGACTGAACGTTCACAGGGATTGCACTCTGGCGGATCGGGTATCTACAAGGGAAGGGATGCCTCAAAATCTTCTCCACTGTCTGTACGGACGCAGTGAGAGTTGCAGCCCAGACGGGCGCGCCCCTCATTGCATATCGCACCACCGAGAGGCCAGAGCAAAAGTCAACGCACTTGCGATGAGTCCCAAGTCCTGTCTTCACAGCGCAACGCGGCAGCGCACAAAAGGCTCTGTCGGTGTGAAGTCGAAGTGCTGGACAAAGCCGAACAACTGCTCCATCATACAGTACATTGGACTGGCACTGCGTACTTCTGGATCATCACATGGTTTTCAACGCTCATGTCCACGTGCTTTGCTGAGGGAGAACCGTCCCGATCGTCGAACCACTTTCCAGATCCTCCTATGCGTCAAATTTTCCTCGGAGGTCCGTCCATCTGTCATGGACGTGAGGCCAGGAGCGCCCCAATGGCTGCCCTTTGACCTGATTGGGCAGCGCCGAGATCCACTTTCCACCGTCGTTCCAGCGCCGTTGACGTCGTCAGCGTCGTCGTGACTGGCGGCCATCCTCATCCCTGTCACATCCCCGTCGGGACCATCTCCATCGCGACCATCCCCATCGCGACCATCCCCACCGCGACCATCCCCACCGCGACCATCCCCGTCGCGACCATCCCATCGCGACCATCCCCACCGCGGCCATCCCCACCGCGGCCATCCTCACCGCGGCCATCCGCACTGCGGCTGTCTTCACCGCGGCCATCGTGACCACGGCCATCCCCACCGCAATCTTTGTCACTGCAGCCATCCCCACCACCCCCATTGTCACCCCGCCCATTGTTACCACGCCCATCGACACCACGTCCGTCGTCATAGCGGACATCCTCACCCGGCCAACGTTACCGCGGGCATCGGCAGCTCCGCCGTTCCCACAGCGGCCTGCGTCAGGGCGGCGCTGCCATCGTCACCGTGGCAATCGCCACTGCGGTCGTCCACACCGCGAGTTTCGCCGCTGCGGCCATCATCGCACCACGGCCAGTGTCACCACGGTCATCATTTCCACCGCCATCGTAACGACGGCCATTGTCACCACGCCCATCGACACTGCGTCCATCGTCACCACGGTGCGGCGCGGCCATAGTCATCGTGGCAATCGGTACCTCGGCCACCTCCACCGCGGGCATCGCCACAGCGGCCAACCCCACTGGCACCATTAAGCTCCTGTCACTTGTGCACGGGGAGTCTGCTGAGTGCTCGGGTGCGAGTGTGAGGGCCATTCTTCTTTTTGCGTGTGTCGTGGTCCGTTAGCTGGAGACTGACCGACCGGCACTCGCTAGTCGCAGATGTTCTCATGGTGGCATGTTGCTCTTGCAGTTTTATCTGTTTCATCACGCCTCCCGGCCTCATTTTCTCCTCTCTCAGATCATTACATGAAGAAGACGCACTATTTCCCAAGAGTGTAGGGTGCAAGGCGGTGACCGTGTTCTGGGTGTGCGGAGGGCGCGTGGCGGGCAGGTATCTCAACAGCCATGATGGTGCCGCCAAGCTTGCAATGACGCACCCTGCCCTTAGCGGCTCGCGTGTGGCCGCCCAATTGCACACACATAGAGCTTTGCATCTGATGCTGCTTCATTTGACATATGTGTACGAGAATGTCCCTCTCGCGTTCTGGGTGGCGTTCCGACCCGAGTGGTCACCAAGTGCGGCTTAGGCGTTGCATGAGCATGCTGAGAACAGAGGCCGTTCTTGACCCTCCTGATACAGACGATAAAGTCATGAGATTGCCCGCCTCATGTTCTCTAGAATAATGGCCTGGTTCTTTTTGGACGCGTCCTCAGTCCTCCAGGCGGCCGTCCAACACGTCGCCCACCAGCCCTTTTACTTAGCGCGGGGGTGCCTTCGTCACAGCGACCCCTCCTGGGCCAAGACGAGGAGGCTCCGGTGTTACTCACTGGCTTGCGCGCCCACCAGCGCTGCCAGGGTCAGCTGGCTGCTCAAACCGCACTGCCATGGCGAGCTGGCAGCTCAAACTGACCGCCTCGGCCTCGGCGAGTTGTCGTGCCGCGGTGGACGCCGCCTTGGCCGCGGCGGTCCCCCCATGGAGGCGGCCGCAGAAAGCCCCCTTGTCTTATCGTTTTTGCACCTTCGTGTCTTGCTCGTTCTCTTTCCTGTGTGGGGAGTGGCGGGGTGGCGACTGTTGGGCACTGGAATCGGCCACACGGCCTGTCGGCCGACCGGTCTTTCTGTCCTCGTCGGAGCTTCGACTCGGCGCTTGTTGGCAGTGTCTCTCGAACTGTTTGCACCCCTGTCCCGCGTCCGCTGTCTCATGTTTCAAACTTTTTTCATCCTCCGGACGCGCACTGCCCGCCCCACCCCGTCCCGTCCGGGGATCTGCAGTATCCAGTCCGCCGCCACATTCTGTGCGCCCTCCCTGTGAAGAACAGATGGTCATCGATAAAGCTTTTGACCGCCGCGACCCTCCAGCAGCGTGAATGCCACTCTCTCAAGTAGACAATAAAGCATGGCGCATACCAACGACACGGCATCAAACAAAAATAACTATACCATAAGAAACGTTAAAACCCATCAGGGGAGGACAAGCGAAGTCGCGTGCAGCAAGAGAGCGCACAGCATTGCCTTCCGGCTTCAACTACGCGAGTCGGACATAGCCCAGCGGTCGCAGGCCGGCACCTGGGTTAAACACATGTGACCGAACTGATGACACACACTGCAGAAGCCGTGGTAAGAAGAAGCGCCACGGGCCCCGCAGCGACAACCGTCCTCAGCCAAAATCTCGGCGACCACGAGCCGACAGCAGGGATGCTCGACTGGCAACCTGTGGCAACAAAGGAAATCCAAGTGCGGGCCGCTCGACGCATGTTGCGTGAGTGGATGCGCTTGTTGCGGGCCGCTAGAAGTGCATGAACCGTGGGCTATTACTTTCGAATCCAACAACATCAACACAGCGATATGGTGGAACCCCCCTCTTGAGCGAACGTTAGAAGACTACCATATCTCGCCAAACAGCAGCTCAAGCCTAAGCGACAAGACGGGCTCCCGACACAGTGCAATGGGCTCGGCGTCATGTTCGTCAACAATACTCTGAACCGTTGGATGCAGCAGGGGGAAACATACCTGCGGGAGAACCACTGGGGGGTTCCCGACGAACATGGTGCACGGGGGAGCGACGCAGGCCAAGAAACGATGAGGGCCGACATCACGCCAGTGTTCTGGTCCGACCGCGGTGCGCACCACGACGATCACGGTACCGACGTCACACGAAAACCCAATCGGCTGAGATCGCCACAACAATCTCGTCAACATGGGCCACTATTGGAGAAGGTGGGCTACATCAGAACAATTTTTTCTAAAACGCTCGGATCGCACATCGGTTCGATCGACATGGACGAATGCGCACCAATCTGGGTGGCCGATTCAGGTCATGACCACTGGCACGAAGATTGTGGAGTTCAAAGATGCCGAAGGAGCTCAGCCTCTGGACTGATGGGCGCCGTCAATTTGTTTTTCTTTGGTCCAACAAATGGCGGGGGCGCCACAAATGGTGGAGCAGCTGGCAGCGTCGCCCACAGCACTGGCCGCACCACAAAAGCATGGCGCCACTTCTCAGGACAGAACCAACCCCAAGAGGGGGGTACGGCTCCCCCCGCCTCCAGATAGAGTCAGGGAAGCAGCAGCAGATCGCTAACAGCGTCATCGGCAAGCAAGAACTGTCACCTGTGCCGACAACGGCGTTGCACATGAGCTTTCCGATCACGTCCGGCATTGTCTGGCATGCGGTGACAGGGTGCCTTCTGGCGTGGGCTTTCCTGCTGCCAGTCTGTTGTGGGCTCCTCCTAGGAGACACGAACACCAAAAACCGTCCCACACGCATGCTCTTCGTCGAGGCCTCGCTCCCATCAATTGCCGAGGTACTTCACTTCGAGCAGCCACTTCTGGCGGTCCCATCTGCGACGTAAAAAAGCACCCCACTCAATGAGCAAGGCCGTACACCTCATGATGACCACGTCTTTCGTGCACACGCTCGAAGACATGTGTCAAAACTCGAACCATCGCCGAAAGACGCTTCAAATATGGATAATAGCGTCCTCCGATTGGTTGCATGAGATTTTCGTGTCTGGAAGGAGTCACACCTGGCACACCAGGTGCAGAAGTGCAGGCGGGAATGCCCCATTTTGGAACTCACATCGTACCGTCTTTGTTCAGTTCGTACGGGCAAGTGCAGCCCATGTTGTCCTTTTACTTCCCTGTACGACCGTTTCCTTTCAGGGCTGCGGTTCTCCCGTGGACACTGATTGTGGACAGGGTCACGGAAACCGCGAGCAAGATGCGTTTGCGACTCCATGACGTGAAACGATTGCGAACGTGGCCCGCGAGTTGGATGATTCCAGTTGGGAAAGTACCACGATGGTTTCGTGCCCTGGTCCTGGGCTCCAGCTGAGGCCTGCTGTGCACGCACGATTGAAGTATTTTCGCAGCAATGCCCGCAGGGGCGTCGTCGAAAGCATATTCGGAAAACTTTGGTTCGTCATCATGGTGTGCCGGCCCACATGAGAGACAGGCGTGGTCAACGCTGCGCATTGGCGACTTCACGTCTGGCGGTTCATTCAGAAGTGCTTGCCACGCCCGACGCCGTCGTTCCAGTTGAAGTTGTGCGGGATTGCGCCCAAGCGGGTACGCGAAGCCCCTTCCCCTTCAAGCCCGCCGTGGGAGTGCCCCACCTACCGCTGCCCACCACCACCGCGACCAACCTGCCGCCACCTCCGACCGCTGCCACTACCGCTGCTGCTGCTGCTTCCGGCTCCGCTGCTGTTGACGGCTTCGCTGGTGCTATCGACACCGCCGGTCGCGCTGCCGCCGCGTATCGCCGTCGCGCCGTGTGGGCGGCCTCTTCAACAGAGGGGTGCACGCCCGCGGGCCCCCGCGGCGCCGAGCTCGCGGGCACCCGCGCGGTCAAGCGCCCCGACACTTTGCGGAGGAGGGGGCCGACGCCGCGCCCGCCCGACGGTGTGCGCGCGGCTGTCGCGTCACCGCCGTCTTCGTCGCCAGCGTCGGTGCTCGCCGTCGCTGGGAGTGGCCGCACCGCCCCGCCTTGGGGTGGCGGCGTTCAAAGCCGGTGGAGATCGGCGGGTTCCTCGCGCCGTCGCGCCCACCTCCTCCCCCCCCGCTTCGCCCGATGCAACGCTGGCAGCGGCGCAGTAGACGCTCTCGAAGCATATTACCGTGCGGCGGCAGTGGGCGGCCGCCGCCGACTCCCTACCAGACGCCGCTTAGCGCGCTTTCTGCACCAACACCGCTACAGCGAGAAACGACCATGGTGGGAGGCCGTGGGAAGGCGACGTATCGCCTTGACGTCAACAAGAGCCCCAGCGTGGACAAAAACATCGGCAAACGCGGGCGTGGACGGGCCCGCCGGTGGAGGCGGCGGCACGAGTGCAGTGATGCCACGAACGGCGGCGGCGGCGGCTGTTGATGGGCCCGCCGCCGTCGGCCGCGGCACATGCGCCGTCGCGGGAGTCACCAGCGCCGCCGCCGCCGCCGCCGCCGCCGTAGCAGCCACCGGCGCCGCAGAGGCCTTGGACGCCGCCGCTGGCCTCTCGCCCACCACAGCCGGCGGCAGCATCAACGCCGACGCCACAGCCGCCTGAGGCTGCCAGAGCTAGAGCGGCGCCATCCTCGTGGCCGCGAAATGAGCATGGCGAAGCGGGACCTGCGCCGGCGTGTGGGGGGGAGGGCGAGGGCGCGGAGCGCGGGGCTGCCAACGCACCCGTCGGGGCGTTCCACGCCGCCGCGCGGCTTGGGGCGACGGGAAACCACGGCGGCCGCCGCGTGTGCCGTCGCTACCAGCAGGGGCGCGCATCGTGGGGCTTCGTTAGCGGCCCGGAGCCGGCCGACGCAACCGCCGCCGCCGTCTGCGCTGCCACGACTGACGGCGGCGCCGCTGGCACTCGCGGTGCAGGCGCCACCCCCGGAGGGAGGCCCAGAGCGTGCCGCGCCAGCACCTTTCCGGTCGCGGTCGTCCCAAACGGCAGGGTGGTCGTCGCCGCCGCCGTTGCCGCGGCGGACGTCGTTCCAACCGGCACGGCGGTCGTCACCGCCGCCGATGCCGCGGCGGACATCGCCCCCGCCGACGGCGACGTCGTAGCCGCGACCGCCCTCGCCGCCGCCATCCTCTGCCGTGCCGCCGGGTCAGCCGATGTCGACGCCGACGCGGCGGCGTGCGTCGTGACGCCTGTGGAGGTTCTGACGTTGTGATGCGCCGCCACCGGCGCGACGGTCGCCGTTCTGACCGCTACCGCAGCCGCCACCGCCGCCGACTGTGACTCTGTCGCGGACGCCGCCAACAAGGATGTCGCCGCCGTGGGCGCCGCCGCCGCCACCATGGGGGACGAAACGTGGCGTGCCACCGCTGTCCGGGCCGCAGCCTCCGGAGCGGCTCCCGCTAGCTCGGGGCCTGCCCGCGGCGTCGCCTCCGCCGGCGCTGCGTCCCCAGCGTCCGCCGCCACCACCGCCGCCGCCGCTCCCAGCACTCGGAGCAATCGGAGGGGGGGCGGGTGCGGGGGGACATGGGGGTTGGTGAGGGAGAGGGGCGGTGGGGTGGGGGCTGGGGACGGACGAAGCAGCATGCGATGACGCGGCCGCCGCCACCACGGCCGCCGCCACTTCCACTTCCGTCTCCACCACAAATGCCGCCGCCGCCGCCGCCGCAGCCGGAGCTTCCTCCGCCGCCACCGCGTCCGCTATCATGGTCGCCAATGCGGCCGTCGCGGCCGCCACCACGACCGCCGGCAGTGGGCCGCCGCCACCGCCGCCGCGCGTGTCATCAGCTAGGACGAACGGGACGAGATGTCGTTGCGTGGGCTCTGTCTTGCCGCAGCTGCATGAGCGTTGGGAAAGGGAGCCAATACGCCATGTGGACTAACAATCCTGAGTAACTCCCCGTCGAGGTCACATCCACTTGCAATATTTTGCAATGTCCTCGACCGATGAGTGGACAAGGGTGGGCCGTGCTGCGCACAAATGCTCTCAGCGCCCGTTAGCGAGGGCATTGCGCGAGACTTCCGAGTGGTCTTGGAGCTCCTGCGGTGTCGTCTCCGAGCCTGTCCCTCGTCAGTCGTCTATCTCGTTCATCTCCGTGGGTCAGCCGTCCATCTGGGGCGCCTCTGGAGGGACTGCTGAGTCGTCAGCCTTGACTCGTACTCATCGACCGGCGGGTGCGTTGTGACTGGCGGGAGCTCGCAGACCGACCGGCGGGTGTTTGAGACCAGCGGGCGCTCCCGGGCAGGATGTCACATTGCCAGTCGCGGTTCCTGGCTGATGGGAGGCTTGTTACCGACCCGCTTCACGCTCGGCCACCGGCGCCTGCTCGCCGAGCAGACCTGCTGTCTGCTTTCGCCTGCTGTGCGCCGTCCGTCAGCTACGTGCTAACCACTGGTCGCTTGTTGTCCGCCCACTGTGCTCCTGGTTCTTTTCGACTGCGGCTTTCTCTCGCACTGGCATCTGCTCACACGGCCTACAGTGTGTCGACCGCCGGTTTTCCGTGGTTGTCCGGTCTGTCTTGGACCGTTGCCTCTGCATGGTCCGCTGTCTTTTCAGAGAGACATGGCCTACCCCGCCGCTCTGCAGGTCCCTCCCGACCACGCACGTGCATCTTCGTCCGATGGCGGTGCGTCGAGCGTCGACCCCGGCGAAGAAGCCATTGACATCGCGAGAGCGCGCACCGGGGACCGTCGCGCGATAGCGCGGGTCGTGCCGCGCATCGTCCGCAGGACGTTTCGGCTGGCGCGGCGACGTCGCCGATCTGCTGCTGCAGCTGTCATGAGAGCAAACCGAGAGGCAGTGCGCCGTGCACAGCACGACCGGCATGATCATATTCGTGGCGGCGCAGCTCCGCCGCCCGTCGAGTGCGCCGCCTCCCTCCAAGACATCATTGCGCCGGCTGCCCGCTGTGTTTCGGCGCCCCGGGCGCCAGACCCCAAGAGACCACGCCTGACGGAGCCTCCCTCGCCGCCGAATTCGGGGGCAGGGGGGGCAGGTGCCGCTGTTGCTATCGCATCATCCGGCAGCGAACCGCCCATCAACCCATTTGTTGATGTGACGGAGCGTACGGCCGTTCAGCCGACCATGCTCCACGCAGTGCGACCACCCCCTCGGATGACCAGCTACACGTCTGTCCGCCGGTCGTGGCGGCGAGTGGAGGCCTCTTCCCAGGCTTTTGTACTCCCGTACGTGGGGAGTTCTCCTCGTGTCAGGGGCTCGACGGCGCGTTTGCTCGACGAGCAAAATGACTCATCAACGCCCGGCTCTGACGGCAGCGACACATCCGGCGACGAAGCGAGCAGGACAGGGAAAGCCTGCTACTCCCTTGCTGCCCGTACTCTCAGAGCCATGCACCGAGAAGCTCTTGTGGCTGTTGTGGCCGTGCTGCGTGCGGACGCTGTCGTGCTCCGTGTCGTGCGTCGTTTTCTCCGCGTGCGTCGGTCTGCCGTCCGTCGTATGCTTGACCAGGCGGACGCCCGTAACGCCGCCGCGCAGGAAGTGCAGCGGGCCCGGACGAACGCCGCTGCCCAACACTCTTCTCTGCAACAACTAACGGGCGGCGCCTGCCTCGCGGCAGTGTTGGCGGCGGGCGCATTGGCAGAGTCCCCGGAATCACCGTCTGACGTAGACGCGTTGACGGGGCCGCGTCCGTTCGACCGACGTGGGCGCGTGTCGCAACCCGGCACTATCCCTCATTGTGCAGATGCTCTACGTGCAGGCGTCGCCGCTGCCCGCGCTGTGAGGATGGCTGTGCGTGCTGCGGGGGGCGCTACCTTCCCCTCCGTGTCCCCACTCTTCGGCACGCTGCTGGGATGCCACCCTTTGCGACGCAATGGAACGGCTGGTTCATCTCGTGTCGGCGTCGCTGCACCCCCAAGGCTGCTCGACTCGGCGCACCGTCCCCGTGACGCGTTTCTCCGATTGTTCTGTCGTTTTTGTTTTGTGTACTGCTGCCGTATTCACGGCACGCCTGTGCGTGACGCGCTCGTCGCGCCGTTCCCGTCGACACCCGTCGTTTTTCCATCGGATCCACGCCGCCTGGAAACAGCGGCGGATGGCGGCGATTGCGACTTTAACGTCCAAGGCTCGGCGTTGGTGGATGGGGCAGATGGCGGCCGTGCGCGCCGCGCCCGCGCCATGCATGCGGCAATTCGCGTCGCGGCCGGACCCTGTCGTGACTGCCGACTCGACCTCCGCAGCCGCGCGGCTGTTTTCGTGCACGGGTGCCGCACGGAGGTCTGGGCCGTCGAAGACGTCCAGCTCCTTCGCGCCGCAGTTCGCATTGTCGGGCCGTTTGATACGTGCCGCATGGCACGTTTCGTTCCCAACTCGACATGTCGCCGGGTGGCCGAGTACCTGGTGGACTGGGGCTGGCCGGGCGCCTGGCGCGAGGTGCCCACGACACCGCGACCACCCCCCCGACGAGACGCTCCTCTGTCCTACCCCCCGGTGCTGTCCCTCCCCAACAACAGCCAAGAGTCGGTCGTCAAGAAGTCTCCGCCCTTCATTCCGTGCTGGCATGTCGGGGCGTGCACACGGTCCAATTGCCGGTGCGTGGAAAACGACGTACCCTGTGAGAAGCAGTGCGGGTGTGCTCGTACCCGGTGGGCGTCAAGGGGGCCAGTGGTGCTGGATGCCGACGAGGCGGCTTCCATCTCCACCCCCGCCGACGGCTGCGCGCCCACGGATGGGTCGCTGTTTTGCAGCAGGCGCATATCCTGCTCTTGTCCCTCGCCGTCGCGCTGTGAGACGAACTCGTGCCCTTGTTTTGCCGCGGACCGTGAGTGCGACCCAGACGCGTGCATGATGTGCGGTGCCCACCTTCATCCCGCGTCAGGTGTGGACGGGTTGACCACGGGATCAGTTGCCTCAGAGTCTCCCATGGCCCGCTCCACTGCGGCCGCGACTGGAGCCTATTGGCGCCTGATGCGGTCGCCGCGCCCGACCGACCTGGGTGTCATGCCCGGGCGTGGCGGAGGTACGTCTACGAACAGTCCGCCGTCGGTAAGACGCTGTCGCAACATTCAAGTGCAAGTTGGTGCCCGAGTGCGCCTTGTGCTCGGCGTGTCTCGTGCCCACGGGCTTGGCGTCTTTGTCGCCGAAGCAGCTGGGGCCGGCGACTTTGTGGGTGAATACGTCGGGGAGATTGTCACCGCCGCGGAGGGGCACCGTCGCGGTCGTACTTACGACGCCCTGGGGGTGAGCTATCTCGCCACTCTGTCGCAGACAACCATCGTCGACGCCACTCGGGTTGGAAGCCGGACGAAGTTCATCAACCACAGCTCCAACTCGCCCAACCTGGAGATGAAGTTGCTGAGCATTGGTGGGACCATTCGTGCCGCTCTGTTCGCTGCGAGGGATTTGAGCGCCGGAGAGGAGGTCTTTTTTGACTACGGCTATGCTCTTGACTCGTGGGTTCAGTGACAAGCAAGGGAGTGACAGAAGGGCATTTTCAGCTCGAGTGTTTGTGCGTGTGCAAGTCAGATGGGGGGTCATGTTTCGGGCGACTTCTCGTCCCGCGGGCTTGCGCAAGGCGAACCTCCATCCCTCCTTTCTCTTTCAATGCGTTTTAGAAGGCAGCGCAACAGGGCTTCATCCGGGGCGCCAGCGCGTCGAGCTGCCACTCCGGCACTGGCGCGCCCTTCGCGGACAGTAGCCCACCGTTGCCGCACCTGCTGCTGCCGCCGACGCCGCCGCCGGAGGTGTCGGAAGGGGCACCGCGGCTGGCGCCTCCTCCGCCGACACCGGCCTGGGCGGGAGGCCGTTGTCGCGCTTGCTGCTGCTTGCTGCTCCCGGCTGCGGCCCCTGGTTGACAAAATTGGTGTGCGATGGACGGCGCCGGAAGAGCACGGTTGGAGTGCTTGTTGCCTTTGCGCGGGCCTCCCCAATACCGACCCCCCCATCTTCGTCCCCGCTCACCACACGACCGTCAGATCTGGGTCGGCTGTCGCGTCCAGCAGCAGCCGCAAGAAGGCGACGCGCTCGGCAGCGTCGGTGGTGGCTGATTCCCCAGTGCTGCCCCGCCGCGGCCGGTCGGCGGCAGCCGAGCAGCCCGCCGCTGCCGCCGGGTCGTCGTCGGTGCCCTCCCCCCCCCAGTCGGCGGCGCCACCGAAGAAGGGCGAAGCCGCCAACGGCCACCACCATGCCGCGGGGGAGGCGATTGCAAATGGAGTCGTGCCGCCGTCCGCGTCGGGCGTAGAAAAGAGCGCACGCCCCACACCGCGGGGCCACAGGAGCACCGCGCCAAAACGTTCGACGAGCGCGTCGGCGGTGTCCCCCTTGTTGGCGGTCGGCTCGGCGGAGGCGGCGGCGGCCGCCGCGCCAGCGCCGCCTTCGAGGCCCGCCAGCCGCCGCAGGAGGCCGAGCGCGTAGGTGAGGGTGTCGGCATGGACGGGGGGCATGGTCACCACCACCCCGCGTGCGGCGGCGGGGGAGCGCGCCACCCCCGCCGCCACTGCCACCGCCCGCGCCGCCTCCGCCGCCGGCGCCCGGTCGTAGCAGCTGTACGGTACGACCGGCTCGTGGACGGATGCAAGCCAACGCAGCAGCGCTGACCGAGTGCAGCGGTTGGCGCGGTCGCCAACGTCGCATGCTCCCCGCGGTCGGTGGCGGCGAGCACCGCCGCCACTACCGCAAGCTCCCCGCCGTCACGGAGACAAATGGAGGCGTCCCCGGGCGTCACCGCCGGCAACAGCGCGTCGACAAGGTGCCACAGCTGCGGTGGCAGCGGGTACCGCTCGCCGCCAGTGGCGGCGGGCCCCCATGAGCGCGGCGGCGCGTCAGTCGCTCCCGCCCAACCGGTCCCACCCGATGCTGCCGCGGCGGCCAAAGGGGCCGCTCGGGTGGAGGCCGTCGGGCCCGCCGGCCGCATCCACATAATTTGAAGTGATGCCACCGAGCAGCGAGAGCGTCGAGCCGCGCGCCGTCGCCGCGTACTCGCCGGCGATGGTTACCCGCGCGAGCGTTATGGTTTTTGGGCAGGCAAACGGTTGCCGCCGTCTCCGCAACAGGTTGGCGCTCACAAAGCGAGCCGCCCGCTGAGGGGCACCTCCGCAGCCGTCAGGACAGCCGCCCACACACATTCCAGGTCAACAGTCGCGGCGACATGAAGGGTAACCGCCTCGCCCGGGGGCAATCATTACCTGCATGACCTGGTCGCCACCATTACGCACTGTTGAGTACGCCCAGGAAGGGGGTTAGCCGTACCCCCGACCCGTCACTCTCCCCGCTTGGTCGCGACAACGGTGAGAACGAAGGATGCCTGTTTTCTCCCTCATGCCTCTCCCGCCCGTTCCCCCCATCACTATATCGGGGCCACGCGGTCCTCCCAAGCCTCTCCCACGCACAGCAAAGCAGTCCCCACTCGCCCCGTCCCCGAGCGGGCATACAGTCGGAGGGGGGGGGTGGGGAGAGACGCCCCCTGTGGCGGCTCCTCCCCGTCCCCCTCCCCCTCCCAACACGACCCAGAGCCCCGCCTGGCTCCAATTGTCCCCTCCGCCCCCACAGGGCGCCCCCCTGGTGCGGCATCGTCGCGCCACGCCCGACCGGCGGGCTGCCGCCACGCCCGCCCCGCAGGCTGCCGCCACGCCCGCCCCGCGGGCTGCCGCCACGCCCGCCCCGCGGGCTGCTGCCACGCCGCCCCGCGGGCTGCCGACACGCCCGCCCCGCGGGCCGCCGACACGCCCGCCCCGCGGGTTGCCACCCCGTCAGCCCTGCGGGTTACCGCCATCCTCACCGACGTCGGTCGCCCGCCGCCTGCCGCCGGTAGCCGCCACTGGGCGACCTGCCGACCCCCGTCTCCCCTTCCACCGACCACCGGCGCCCTCCCCCCGCGCCTAGTGGTCCCCCTCCTCCTGTCCCCAGTGCACCGTCGTCAGCGGTGTCACTGTCGCTCAGACCTCCCCGCCATCCGCCCGGCACCAGCGGCCACCCCCTCCGTCCGGGCGCTGCCGTCCACTCCGCCAGGGGGGTGTCGTGCGTTGGAAGCCGAATTCCACCCCCCTGACTCACCGGCTCCGAATCAACCCGTATCAATATTGGGCCGCCGTCAATCGCAGACCGCCCAAGCTTGATCCCGTTGATCCGGTCCCCCGTCAAGACCGTGCGTGCCCGAAGTCCCTCCTCCCGATCTCCAACACGCACCACGCGGCTGTCACCGACGCCGTCGTCACCGCCGCCGTCTTCACCGCCGCTGCCGGCGCCGCCGTCGCCATCGCCCCGATTGGCCACGGCCACCCCCGGTGGGTACACGCGGAGCCACGGCGCCAGGCGGCTCGCACACAACCGCACCACCGTCGGCAGCTTCCCCTCGCTTCAGACGGCGATGCATACGCCACGGGCCCGAGCGCCAACGACGCTGGGGAGGTACGGATGCGGGGTGCGAGCTGCGGCTCCCGCCTGGTCAACCCCCGCTGGACGGCGCCGCGGACCTCGGAGCGGCGGTTGTGGTCGACGCGCTCAAAGCCGACCGCAAAAGTCGCCGAGACGGGCCTGTGGTCCGACGCGAGCACCTCTTGCCGCCAGTAGGATTGGAGGGCGACGCTCTCGGAGAACACAGACACTCGGCTGCTCCACAAGACTCGGTCGCACCAGAAGGGCGTGCGCGTGACGACGAGCGTGCCGTTCTCGTCGGGCGCACGGTCATAGCCGAACCCGTGAAGCTCGTGCTTGTACGTTGGCTCAAACGTGAGGGCGCCCTCCTCAAAGCCCCGCAACACGGCCCCGCCCGCGCGCTCCGAGCGGAGCTGATCATACTCGGCGAGTGCCCGTCACGCGCCACATTTAATCAGCTCCAGTATCCGCTCCGCTGGCAGCGCAATGCGGTAGTTGAGGTCGTCCAACAAAAAGCAACGTCGTGGTCCCGCACACTCAACGCGGACGGCGCGCCCGTGTCGGTGGCCGCGACCCCAACGTCGATAGACTAAGAAATAGAACCAGATGACACCGTGCTGTCGGGTCCCCTGACGCTTGGCGCGCCCTGATCGGCGTTCCTGCCACGCGCGCGGCAAAAGGCGCCCGTAGAACTCATCTACCCTCTGCTGTGGCTGCTGTCGCCGCCTCCGACCCCACCGCCGCCGCCATTGCCACTACTTGACGCTGCGGCGACGACGCAGAGTCCCGGCGGCCCACCTACCTTTTACCCGTCCGCCGCCGGCAGTACCGGCCAGCTGTGCGGGGCCGGCAGCACGGCCAAGCGGTTGGTGCCGCCGCCGCCGCAACCGGCGGCGCCGGCCCCGCTACCGCTGCCGCAGTCTTTGCCGGCGCTGCCGCCGCTTCTGGCCCCGCCGCTTCCTGTTCCGGCGCTGATCCTGCTGCCGCAACTGGCGCCGCCATATATTGCGTCGAGAGGGGAATCCCTCGATGCGCTCGGCGGGGAAGGGTGCCCCGGCTTGTGGTTTGCAGCCGCTACCACAGCCGCTGGGACCGCTGCGACCGCCGCTGGCGGCGCCGCCAGTGTCAGACCATCTTTTTCTTGCACCGCGAGAACGGGAGCCCGGCGTGGGCGCAGGAGCCGCCGCCGCCGCCGCCGCCGCCGAAGCCGCCGCCGCCGCCGCCACTGCCGCCGCGGGCGGCGGCAGAGGCCACCCCCGTCGCGCCCGGCGACGGAAGTAGCCTGACGTGGCGCCTGCTTTCGCCGCCGCTGCCACCGCCGAGCCAGCGGAGCCGCAGCCGCTTGTGGCGGTGCCAGTGCCGCCTTTTCCGCCGCTGCCGCCGCCGCCGCCGTTGCCGACGCCGCCGCCGCCGCCGCCGCCGCCGCCGCCGCCGCCGCCGCCGCCGCCGCCGCTGCCGCCGCGGGCGGCGGCAGAGGCCACCCCCGTCGCGCCCGGCGACGGAAGTAGCCTGACGTGGCGCCTGCTCTCGCCGCCGCTGCCACCGCCGAGCCAGCGGAGCCGCAGCCGCTTGTGGCGGTGCCAGTGCCGCCTTTTCCGCCGCTGCCGCCGCCGCCGCCGTTGCCGACGCCGCCGCCGCCGCCGCCGCCGCCGCCGCCGCCGCCGCCACCACCGCAGGCGTCGGCAGAAGCCACCCCCGCGGCGCCCGGCGACGGCAGTAGCCTGACGTGGCGCCTGCTTTCGCCGCCGCTACTCCTGCCGCTGCTCCCGCCGCTGCCGTCGCCGCTGCCGCCGCCGCTGCGGCGGCGGCCGCCGTCGGCGGTGCTGGAAGCGACCAACTTGGCCGCGCCTGGCACTGGCGGGTCCCCAGACGTCCCGGCCGCTGGCGCCGCCGCTGTCGCCGCCGAACCCGCTTCTGCCACAGCAGTTTGTGACGGTGCCGGAGCCGCCTTTTCCGCCGCCGCTGCCGCCGCCGCCGATGCCACCGTCGCCGCCGCCGCCGCCATCGTCGCCGCCGCCGCCGCCACCGCCGCTGCCGCCACTGGCATCGGCAGAGGCAACGCCCGTCGCGCCCGGCGAGGGCAGGAGCCCGACGTTGCGACAGCTGCCGACGCCTCTACGGCTGCCGCCGCCGCTGCCGCCGCCGGTGTCGGCAGACACCGCCTCCGTCGCGCCCTCCTGCGGTGGCCGTTGTGCAAAACATGCCACCGCGAGGTGGTCGTCTTGGTGCGCGCGCTGATCCCGTGCGGCGTTTCAGCGTCCGACAAGGCCTTTGCGATGCACTGAGACCCCGTCACTGATGGGCGAACTTCGACCGTGTTCAGCGTGCATGACGTTACCGACCAATGGAACGCGTGCGTTCATGCTCGTGGCGCCAGCGACTGCATTCCGTGCACTTGCAATATCTTGTGTCTGAAAGGCAGATACGCGAACTTGCGAACGAGCATGACGCACGTGCTCGTGAGTTTTCTCGATTTCCAGTGCACACCGAGCGGGTGTGGACCAACGCAACACTGTCGCAAGCCCCCATGACCTGTAAAGTAGCCTCTTTTATGGAAAAGACGAAGTTGCTGTCTGATATGTATCCAAATTCCTCTTCAAGACAGCCACATCCCAGTTGGGCTCTGGCCCAGTCTTGCACGCGTGCCAATGAGCGTGCGCCATGCCAAACATGTGATTCAAACGACGTGTTTCCATTGGCCAGCACTCTCTGGGCACGCCTTGCACGCGCAGGCAACACAGAGCCTCAGACACGGACGACTCTGGCCGAATATGTGCTGAGACATGCGCCGTGTGAGCAGGGCCTGAATCAGAATCTGCACCGGTTCGCACGGACGGGACCGGATCGGCGTGATCTGTCCGGAAGGGCGGATCCGCCTTGGTTGTGCGTCGGCTCTCAAGCATCCACATCTGTCCCTCTCCGTTCTGGCTTTGACTTGTCCGCTGTCTCTGCGAGTCTGCGAGTGTGGCTGAGCCGGGCTGTGAGAGCATGTCTCGTCGGCGGGCTTCCTTACCCATGTCGGCGTCCCCTCCCGGGCCCGCCTCCTTGCCGCCTCTGCCATTTGAGACCCGCTTATCCCCACCCTTTGTCCGTCGCCATTCATCTCCCACCCCCCGTGGGGTTCAACCGCTCATTTTGTCTTTGGAGGTCACAGTACTCGCCGGACGTGATCATGGTGCCGATGCTGCGCGCACCCCTCGTGGGGGGCGTAGCAGGCGCTCGAGGACTCGAGACTCGTCGTCTCACGTGGGCGCAGGACCTGCCGCCGCCGAGCCGGGTGCGCTGTATATCGCGCTGGTATGTGAGACTCCCGCTGTGGTGGGGCCGCTTCAGACACTGATTTCCGTCGCACCTGCGCTTGTCAGTCAAGTAGTTTCGATTGACGTACGTCCTGGGGTTGCGGCGGTATTGCACCATGAGGAGCGCCAGTCGGCCGCTACCGCAGCGGCCGGCCTTGCTGGCGCTATGGGGCGTTCCGCGGCGCCGGTCCCCTTGGCGCCCTACCCCCGTCTTCTCCTGCGCGTCGTGCAGCGCAGCGGCGATGGACGTCGCGCCGAGACCGCCGCCGGTGTCGAGCACGCGCTGCACGAGGAAGGCAAGTGGGTCGGTGTATGCGCACGCGGCGGGGGCACCATTGAGCTTGGCGACGTATCGGATGGGTGGCGGCTGCAGTTGTCGTGGGTGGGCGGCGTTCCCCCGCTCGACGTATTGTCTTCATACGCTGTTTTCCTCGGCCGCCCGGGGCATCTGGATGCAGTCCCGGCGATGGCGTCGGCAGCTGCCGAGACGGCAGCGGCCGCTGAAGCGCTCGTCCTGGCGGCACTTCCCGCCTCGCAAGGTCGGACAAGGGCCCAGTGCGAGCCGTGTGCGGTTTCTCCTGCAGCTGTCCTGTTCTCGCTTCCTTCCCCTGGCGCCGGTGGCGTGCCTGCCGTGCCCGCCGTGCCGCGAACGGATGCTGATGAAGAGGAGTTGGTTGGTGGAACGCGGAGCTCTGCATCCATCGGCCGGCCGGCACCTGCTCCATTTGACGTTGAGTACCTGGAACACCGTCCAGGTCGAATGACGCAGCCTTTCCGCCGGCACACACGGCAGGACGCCCGGTGTCCGCTGTGTCACCTCGATGGCGCTTCTGTCAGAGGCCTGCTCGATCACTTCCACGCTCTCCACACCGACGTCGACGTCGAGTTCTTCCGTGCTGTATCGGCCGCGGATCTGGGAGGGGCGGCATCCAGCCGTGGTGGGGGCAGCGGCTGGGACCGCTACCTGGCAAATGTTCGCTGGTTGTCCACCCCAATGCTTTTGCCAGGCATTCTTGGGTTGGCCGGTTGCGTCGCACCGTCCGCTGGGGCTGGGCAGCCCTCCGCCCGCCTGCCACCCATACGGGACGCCGTTGCTTCCGCCGATGTTCACCCCGCTGGGCGCGCCTCCTCCTCTCAGCAGCTGCGCGTCGATGATGGCGCCGTTCGCTCCGTTTCGGAGCTCCGTGATCGCGGCGGGGCAGGGTCGGCGACGGCTACAGCCGCCTTTCTCCGTGGGCAGCGGTGCTGTCTTCGTCACCCGCTCGCGGCCGGGGCGTCTCGCCGACGGCCGCGGATGTCGCCGCGTTCGAGCGGCAAACGGGCTCATCGGACACTGGCTTCTGCAAGCGCCGGTCGCGAGTACTTCCACACGGGCACCCTCGCCCCTCTTACCGTCAAGCAGTCTCCGCATGCCGAGCTGTCTTCTGACTCTGAGGACGACGTCGACGAGGATTGGCTTCACTCGATGGACGCGGCACGCCTAGAGGCCCTCGATTTGCCGGCGCATGACGTGTTGTTCATGACTCTGTGGACAGGGTACGTGGACGCGGTACCATCGTGGGGTGACAGAGGCGCGGCGTTCTTGCTCGGCAGCTTTTTTGTCGCGCGTCGCCGTACCATCCTGGAAACAGGGTTGCTGGCTCAGGCCGTGGCTCATGTTGAGGTGATGTACACTCACGGACTGTTGGACGTTGACGCTGCAGCCCAAGCTATCGGTGTCCTGACGGACCGGTCGAGCTCGGGTGTGCCCCGTGGCAGTTTGGTCGGCGCCGCCAACGGTCTAGACCCTGCGGAGGCCGTCGTTGCTGCCGCCGCCGGTGTGGCGGCGTCGGACGCGCGCGCGGCAGCTGCGGAACCTGCTGGTAAGGGCGATCGCCGAGCGAGGCAGTAGAACCGCTTGGTCGGCTCAGGTCCACGTTGCTCGTGGCCCTTTTCCAGTACGCTGGTGGCTGGGCGGGTGGTCGTGCACGTGATGACGGTGGTGCGCGGGTTGTGCTGGGTCGCATTCGAATGCGTATTCTTTTTTGTGCTGTCTGTTGTTCATTCCCTCTTTCAGCAGCTTCGTCCGCTGCGCCGAGCGCCACCGTGGAGGTCGCGGTGGCTCCTCGGCCGTTGGCGGGCGTGGTGGGGACAGCGGTGTTCGACCCGGAGCGGCTTGTGCAGTCCACGGCCTGCGGCGACGGCGATGGCGTCCGATACTCTGAGGCCAGGGGTGACAAAGTTGTCGGCAGCCTGCGCGTGCGCGGAGCAGCACGGACGGGGGGGAGGGGGACGCCGCGGGCGACGGGGGCGCGATGGCGGGCATGTCCACGAGCGGTCGTGAAGTGATCAAGGCAGTGGGGAGGGACATTCTGGCGGCGGCTGGTGCTGGCGACGTGGCGGCGGTGGAGACGGGTGTGGCGGACGATTTGAGCGTTGTCTCTTTCAAGGTGGGCTCCCATTCTCCCATGACTCGCATTGCAGCGCAATGGGGGGAACGTCAACAGTCTCAACGTCCAAACATGTCCCACTCAGCTGCACCTCCGCCGCCGCCCCCACTCACAATTGCCTTTTCCAACGCAGCTCCGCTACCCTCCGGGGAGCTCCGCGATTCCGCTTGCGCAGCGAACCCCCCCTCGTCGGCGCAGGCGAGGACGCCCGCGGCGCTGGTGGCCACGCAGACGGGGAGGTTCATGTAAAGGCCGACCACCCGCCCTCGTGCGTCCGCCGCTGCCGCGCGTCGTAAAAGGGCAGCCCACGGCTCCCGCACGACCACAGGCCGTCAGTGGTGCTTTCCGACAGGAGCGGCTGCGCGTGGGTGTCGGGCGGCTCGAGGAGGGTGCGCCGCCACCGGCGTTAACCGCCGCCACCTACATTCTCCGCCGCCACCGGCATTGGTCCCAACGATTCCGGGCCTGCCCCGCCCCCACCGCCACCACGACAGCGACTCCACGTCGGCCTTGAGGACGGCGACGGCGGCGACGACAGCGACGAGCACCAACGCCGACGTATGTGGTGGGAGCGAAAACGTGGCGACGGCCACGTCGAGTGTGGAGGGGCCGGCGACTAGCCCGACCGCGGCCGCCGCGCGCTCGGCGGTGGGTGCAGCGCGCATCGCCGGTGGTGGCACCCGCGTCGGCAGATGCGGCGGCGGCGACGGCCTTGGGTGCCGGCGCCGCCAGCGACCGCGCGGCAGTGGCGGCCGCCGCGGCGATGGCACGGGCGGCGGCGTCAGCCACGGCGGTGAAAACAGGACCGGCCATGGCGGTAGCGCCGGCCGTGGCAGAGATGGGGGCGTCGCGTCACTTTGCGCTTTCCCGGTCTACGGCGGCGGTGGGGGGCGTTGGACGACTGGGCGGCGGCGACCGCGGCAGACGCGCGCAACGTGAGACCTGCTTTGCGGGGGTGCCCCTCGCCCAACTGTCTGGCAGCCACAGCAATGGCGTCGACGTCGGAGGCAACGCTGACGCGCACGGCGGGGGGGAGGCTACGCGGCGACCTCCGCGTCGAGGGGGACTGTGCCGGCGACCAACGCGACCGGGGGGGGGCGAGGAGGGCGGGGCGGGTGCATGCGGGAAGTGTTGCCAGCCGAAGGGGGGTGGCGACAGGGGGCGGGGGGGGTTGCGACGACAGAAGTCCCCCCCGCGGGCAGCCGAGGGGTCGAGGGGTGGCTGCTGCAGGTAGAGGTGGGGGGGACGGCGGAAAGAACGAAATAGACGCGCTGCCGGCGCAACACTGCCCCATCATACATCACCCATCACTGACTACTCCCCCTCAGTGCCGCTCCCGACCGACATGGCAGCTTCATCCTCGTCCAAAACTTTCTCGACATCGCTTCCCACATGGCGCCGCCTCTTGCGTGACGGCGCGCCATCCGCACCAGCCCCCGCTCTCAAGCCATCCCCCGCACCCCCGCCCCCCGCGCCCGCGCCTCCGCCCCGCCCCCCCCCGGTCACAACCGGCGGTGTCACGACCGACGTCGCCACGGCGCACTCGACGACGAGGTTGTGGACCCACTTGGCAATCATAGGCAAGACGTTCACGTTGGGGCTCTGCGTCCGTTTGTAGCAAAGCTGCTCGGCAACGTCCGCGGGGGAGACAGTCCCGCACGTCAGAGTCATCCCTGTCAGAACGTGGTCCTTGGCGGCCTCCACAAAGGCGGCCTCCATACCAGGGAAGTGCTGCGCGTTGGCGGAGCCAATGGCGCCCTCAAACACGGCTTTCGCCAAGTCCACTGGCGACCACAGATTGACAATAGAGTCGGAAAAAATGACTGCCTTGTCGTAAAGGGCGCGCTGTCCAGCGCGCCACAAGAGATGGTCGGGTGTCGGAGGGGGGCCAGCGCGAGTCAAGCCACTGCCGCCGCCGGCAGGCTCGGCGG
>Ga0209187_1001318_pt1 | contig 29740 bp, 18 predicted proteins | sample BantaG_FD_187430 | JGI IMG/M metagenome (GOLD analysis project Ga0209187, IMG submission 187430) | Marine algal microbial communities from Bantry Bay, Ireland - BantryBay_4 metaG (SPAdes) (version 2) | ecosystem: Host-associated > Algae > Red algae > Unclassified | place: Bantry Bay, Ireland...
GGTTAGAGATTTTTGTTGCTAGTAAGGCAAAAAATGTAGGGATAGCCGCGCTATCACGAGGCTTTTTAACGAGACTAGCGGCAAAAAGATCAAGCCAAAAACGTAAATTTATTATTAACTCATTCCTTAAAATGGAATATCGTCGTTGTTCATTTTTGAAGACCGGGTGATAATGGCTGGATTAGCCGTATTGGCATCATCAGTTAATCCACTAAAATCCGGATCATCCAAATCCGTAAACTTTGCGAACCGATCCGTAAATTTAAGTTTAACCGTTGCCAGCGCACCGTTACGATGTTTGGCTACGATGATCTCGGCTACTCCTTTAAGCGATTGTCCTTCCTCGTCTTCTAAAATTTGGTAATATTCGGGGCGATAGATGAAGGAAACGATATCCGCGTCCTGTTCGATGGCTCCGCTATTATGAATAATAAAATTGTTGGCAACAAAATTATGTAATCCTTCGATATGTAAATCGTAGGTTTTTTCGGTACCAATGTGAGTTATCGACGTGATTTTCTCCCATTTCAAATCACTCTCTGCCAAGGAGGATAAGGCTGGACTTTCCAAGACGTTTGATACCCTTGAAAGCCTTTCTTTGGAAATATTACTTTTATACAGAGTCGAGCTGCAATAGTTAGTATTTATAGCTGCTTGAAAAGATCTTTCTGTAAATCCGGCTTTCTTTTCCTTCGCATCTCTCATTGAAGCAACATAATCTCCCACCTTCAAATCAACGAGTTGCTCCCAACCGTTTATACTATAAAAAGGATGATTTAAACTCGCCTTTATTTTTATTCCAGATTGTGTTTCTACCTCATAAACTTCCTTTTCTCCGGTCTCCCATACATCCAAACATTTCGCAGGCTCTAATTTAAATTGTTCATTCATTGCTAGCACCTGAAAACCACTTTTTCCTACTAAATTATCTACTCGTTGATAATCTCCGGTATCTGCCATATAGATTAAGCTATCTCCGGTAATACATTCCCGAAGATCCGACAGCATTGGTCGCTTCGATCCACCCCGCGTTTCCACCGCACGACTTAACTGAGACAACGCAATCACCGGTACGCTCAATTCCTTGGCCAGTGCTTTCAAAGAACGAGAGATCATACTAATTTCTTGTTCCCGATTTCCTTTGCCACTTTCTCCTCCACCGGTCATCAACTGTAGATAATCAATGATGATCATCTGGATATCGTGCTGCATTTTTAGACGACGACATTTTGCCCGTAGTTCAAAGATATTGATACCCGGCGTATCATCAATAAAAATGGGAACCTCCGACATTTTTTCGATGGCGCTTTGTAGTTGCTGCCATTCGTAATCTTCCAGCTGTCCAGAACGAAGTTTACTACCCGAAATTTCTGCTTCCATCGATATCAGCCTTTGCACCAATTGCAGATTGGACATCTCCAAAGAAAATATGGCTACGGGTTTATTAAAATCTACGGCGGCATTTCGCGCCAAGGCCAGTGTGTAACTCGTTTTACCCATTCCTGGACGTGCCGCCACGATGATCATATCCGATGGTTGCCAGCCGGAAGTAAGGCGATCAAGTTCAGTAAAGCCGGTGGGTACTCCAGTGAGGCCTTCCTCTTTTTGCGACATCTCTTCGAGTTGCTTGAGGGCTTTTGCCGCCAGCGACCCCATACTTTCGTAGCCTCGACTCAGGTTTTGCTGAGTAATATTAAAGAGCCCTTGTTCTGCTTCGTCCAGTAGACTAAAAACATCCGTGGTATCCTCATAGGCATCTCGAATAATTTTGGTGGAAACAGTGATCAGTTCCCGCTGAATATGTTTTTGTGCGATGATCCGCGCGTGGTATTCGATATTAGCGGCGGAGGCTACTCGGTTGGTTAGTTCTACCAAATAATAAGGTCCACCGACTTTATCAATGTCACCGGATTTTTTGAGTTCTTCCGTAACAGTCAATAAATCAACTGGCTGTGTTTTTTCGAAGAGACGCAACATGGCTTTATAGATCAGGGTATGTGCATCTGCGTAAAAGCTTTCGGGTCGTAGAATATCCAGGACGATGGAAAGTGCGTCCTTGTCCAACATCACTGCTCCCAGCACGGCTTCTTCCAGTGGTAAAGCCTGTGGCTGGACCTTCCCAAAGACGTAGCTAGAAAGTTGGTTCTCTTTCTTTTTATCGTTGCTCCGATAATTGTCTTTCTTTTTGGATGGATCGTAATTTTCAGCCATTGTTGATCATTAAATCGTTCTTAAAAAACCTGCTCCAACAAAGGAATGAAAAATAAATAACTTGATTCAAATGGCTTCATCTTAGATCGTTATTCTTCGTTATTTTTTCAGCCAGCCAGTGAGGATGCCTTCAAAAAATGCCTCGATTAACAATCTAATATTTCCCCGTTTGGGCTAACTTATTTAATTTTCATTCCAAAGCTAATCTTTACGCCGCAGGATTTCTTTTTTAATATTTGCGAATAAGATTGGGTGAATGTGGATAACTTTCAAAACAATGTGGATAACCTTGTGTAAAAGCACTTATCCTTTGTCATAGTAGGGTAATTAGTAGTTTAAAATTTATTTTTAAAAATAAAAAACATACATAAAATAAAATTATGTATTTATCTAAAATACAGTGGATTGCTCTAAAAATATAAGTGAATTAGATGATAGAAATTTAATTTTTCTCACCCGAAAAAACTTAAATAATTTAGTTGATTTTAAAAGTGTGAATCTCTATAAAAATATGTTAGTAATGTGGATAAGAATTTGAAAAAATTTAATTCTACTAATTTATTAAGAATTATATCGTGCTGAACAAATATAAACATTTTGTTGTAATAATGCAAAATTTTAATTACTTTAGTGTTATTATTAACCATTGAATAAACGAATGAACTGGAAGTTACTGGTAAAGATAGGATTGCTTGGTACGAATCGTAGTAAAATTTCTGACGAGATGATTCAGCAATTACGAGCGATTGGCATTGAGGAGGAGGAGGATCCGGCCCGATTGATCATGAAAGCGGCTGCGACAATGAGTATGATGAAGAAAGCAGGTACACGACCAAGAGATTTTACCAGAGATTTGCCTTTTGTAACCAAAAAGACACAGACAAATATTTGTGGTAAAAGAGCCGTTCAGTATTTGGGTATGATTTTAAAGAGAGATGACCTGCCTATCTTGTCAGAATTTCTTACTACTTTGAAAAAATACCATAAAACGCTTCCACCCGAAGCACTTCCACTCATCCTAGACAAAGCCACTAAAACTCCTACGATTTGGCAAGCCCTCCAACCGGCGCTTAGTGAGCGGGGGCGGTGGCTGATGAAGCAGAATCCTGAGTGGATTATCCTAGATTATACCCCAACTTTAGAAGATTGGGAAAACGGCAACACCGAGCAAAGAGCAGCCTATCTAATTTATCTGCGATCCGTGGAGCCATTGGCAGCGCTTACCCTATTGGAAGAAACCTGGCCGCAGGAAGGAACAACCACTAAAAAAAAATTACTGGATACGCTCCACGTTGGATTATCGACAACGGATGATCCTTTTCTTTCCAGCCGCTTAGTAGATAAGCAAAAAAATATTCGAGAAACTGCCGTATTTCTACTTTCTTTGATTCCAGACTCCGCTTTTAACCAGCGCATGTTGGAACGATTAAAAAAATTAATAAAAATAGAAAAATCCAGTAAAGGCTCCGCTTTGAAAATCAGCCTTCCCCGTGGTGTGGATAACACTATGATAGTAGATGGAATCAAAGCAAGCCTACAACTCTACCGCAGCGGCAACAAAGCCAGTCAGCTGGCACAAATGATTAACCGTTTACCACCCGATTACTGGTCTGATTTAACCGGATTAAATGCCTCCGAATTACTGCCATTGTTTTCTAAAAATGAATACGCCTATTTGTTATTAAATGCGATTTCGGACGCTGCGGCTTGTCATCAAAATCAGACATGGAGTCAATTGATTTTACAAGAATGGTTATCAAAAACGGACGAAAAATTATGGCAAGATTTTGCTCCTTTGCAACTAATTCCAATTCTTGACCAGACGAATTATAACCAATTAACCCTTTCCGGGTTTAGAGAAATCCAATATTTACCTGCGGAAAATACCCCACTGGATTTTTTACTTCAGCAAGGAACACACGATTGGGAGGCAGACTTATCCCTTTTATTTTTTGATCGTCTAAAAATATGGTTGAAATCTGAGGATGCTACCCATTGGGGCGACTGGCATATTCGTAAAATACTCACCATTGCCGGGCTACGTTCGCCGGCTGATTTGTATCCTAAAATAAGCAGAGACTGGCCGGAGCATTTACCCGTTTGGGGTGGCTGGGAAAGAGATGTAGGAGGGAGTTTGACTACGCTAGAATTGCGTTATAAAATGGTAAAAGCGTTGAGGGAAAATTAAGATAGCTGATTATTATTGCTTTACCGCTTTCATGGGAATACCAATACACTGCTTTTCCATATAATCCATCATCCGGTTAATCAATTCTTTGGTATCTTCATCCAGGTTTTCCATATCTTTCTTAAAGACCTTATTAATGGCGTGAGATTTTACGGCTTTTATTTCTGCCGGAACGTTTTTCATCGATTTTACAATCTGACGTTGTCGGTGTAATTCCATGAAAGTATCAATTTTTCTTTTTAGCATTTTTCTGCCTTTTACTACCTCGTTCTGACGAAAACTAAGGTTCTCTTTAGCCAAGTTACGCAGGTCTTCAATTTCTATATATTGAACATTAAATTCGTTAACAACTTCGCGGTCAATATTATTGGGTATGGCCAGATCAATCAATAGTTTGGTATCTGTTTCCCTCTGAAGGAGTTGATGGTACAGTTGTGAATTCACCAGAGCTTCCGTGGCACCGGTACAAATAATCATCACATCAAAGCCCTCCTGATAATTGTATAAATCTTCAAGCGCAGCTCCACGGCCGTCGATGATTCCCGCCAGTTGTTTGGCTCGATCCAGGCTACGGTTAAAAATGGTGATATTTTTGAATTCGTGCTTTTGTAAAAATTTTACCACCAAGGTATTCGTCTGTCCAGCACCAACCAATAGAATTCTGGCATTGCGAGAGATTTTATGACTCAGTAATTTTTGAATAGCCAGGGATACGATCGAAACTGGCTTTTCGCCGATGCGGGTACGTGCGTAAATTTCTTTAGCTCCTTCCACAGCAGAAGTCATGGCAACCCTGATATGATCTCCGGTTAACTTTAGACTATGGCACTTTTTGTAGGCTTCGCGTAATTGTCGTAGAATTTCCCGCTCCCCCACTACTAGAGAATTCATAGAAGCAGCGACTTCAAAAAGATGATTTAATGCTTCACGTCCTTCGTATTTCTGAACCTCATCCAGCATCGCTAGATCGACAGAACTATTAACATTCTGAAAGAAAGAATTAACGAAAGAACTATCTATTTTTTGATCCGTGTAGAAAAAATACGTGATCCGATTGCAAGTAGATAGGTACATTATCTCCTCTACCTCAAGTCGTTCTTTTAGGGAAAGCAAATGAGCGGGTAATTCGGTATCCTCACAGGAAAAGGCGTAGTGCCCCAACGTGTTAAGTTTGACATTATGATGAGTAACCGTTAAAATTTTATAGCCTCCGATCATTAAGTAAGGTTTCTTTGGTAGCTAGAGGTGTTAGCTCCGACTACAAAAGTAAAGTTTACAGCTAGATTTTTTGTCATAATACTGTGATAAGTAGAGGGCAGTGAATCAACTTATTCTGTTATAGCTAGATTACGGACAAAAATTTACTTGATGATCACTTTTTCTGCCGCATTAACGAATAAGGTGTTACCCAGTTTTTCGTAACCAGTAAAGACTTCTATTCCTTTCTGTTTGATTATTTCTCCTCTAAATCCTAAAATAATCAAGTCTGCGTCCTCTGATTTCTCGTTGATAACTACTCGTGGGTCTGTGTCTCCCTTACGGGGAATAAACTCAATATTATTTTGAGAAATAGGCAATTGACCGTCTTTGATCAATGCAAAGAGATTTCCACGCTCTTCTTGCAGGGACTCTTCTGGATATATTGCGAATATTTTTATATAACTATCTTTCCAATCATTGTGCCCAATTATGATATATCCCAATAAAATCATAAGATTGGCATTTTCGTAGTCGGAAGAACTGATCCAAATATGTATTTCCTTCTTAAAACCATAACCTCTTTCTGAACTACCTAGCACAACTACGTCAAAATCTACTGACCGTACCAATCCAAAATTGTCAATCATATTTTCCAAATACGAAGGTTTATATTTAGAATATTCAAAAAGCAGTAAATTATTATCCGTTCCGGAAATGCCAGGTAGCTGAATAGCTTGTGCAATGGCGGAGGTATAGGAAGGACTTACGAGCGTATCTATATAAATTTTACTATTACTGGTTTCCGCCATTTTTATCAGTCGAGCCTTGGCTTCCCGGGCTTCTTGCTTAGTGGCGCGCGAAAGGTAGCCCTTGATCTTGTGTAGGTAAGTGCCAAAACCATATTTTTGTGAAATCCATCTTAATAAATCAAACGCGGCAAATCGCTCAAAAGAGTTTTCGGAGATACAAATCACCGATGGTCGCCAGCTGACTATTTTTTCTTTTTCTGATTTTTGTAAGAAAACCTGCAACTGCCGACTCAATTGAAAGATCGCTCCCTGAAAGATCAGCGCCAGATTATTCTTTTCTGGATTGTAATAACTGACCAAAAAGTAGAAAAGTCCAATCCCCAATATTGCAACCACAGCATAAAGTGCATTCATAAAAAAGATCAATACCATACAAGCTATCGCCCCAAATAATGAAATATACCAGCGCGATTTAAAAGTTGGACGATAAGAAGGATCTGCCGCAAAGTGCTGTAAAAAAGAGATGAGGCAAAGGGAACCATAAGTCACCATGAAAAACATTGAAATGATCTCTGCGACAGAATCAAGTTGACCAATTGCTACAAAAACCAGGGCAATTAAAATCGTAACGACGGTGGCATTAAAGGGTTCGTCACTAGCTCCTTTACCTTGAGACAACCAGTTATTTATTCCTACGGAAGGTAAAATATTATCTCGAGCAATTGCTTGCAAGGTTCGTGGAGCCACCATTAATGATCCCAGGGCGGAAGAAATAGTAGCCGCCGCTAATCCTAAAGGAATTAACCACCATCCTTGCCAGGCAATTTTTGCCATCACCAAATCATCCGTACTCGCCAAGTCAACCGGGCTCGCAGAAACCGCCATTTTATAGGCAATCAGAAAATAAATAAACATTCCAGTTAAGGTTCCAGCCAGCGTTCCCAATGGAATAGATCGACTCGGGTTTTTCAAATCTCCCGACAGGCCAACCCCCGCTGTCATTCCTGTAAAAGCAGGGAAAATAATGGCGAAAACGGTGAAAAATCCCAGCGCAGCAGGAATATTATTTTCTGGTGGAATTGATGTATTCTCTTGGGTAATTATGGGCGATACGATCGTATCCGTTGGTAGAACAGTAGCGGGAGTCGTAGGTTCCAGATGAAGGTTTTGTACGCTGGCAAATACATCTAAAGTATGCGTCTCGTTGTATTCGGTTTGACCAATAAAAAAGGCGATGAGGGCTAAAAAAAGTGTAAAAACGACGATATAAAGCGCTTTGACTCCAAGTTCTGCCCCTTTGTATAGCATCATTGCCGTAAGGAGAAAAAGGGCAGGAATACTAACGGTCTGTTTTTGCTGTAATAGCCAGACCACCCAAGGCTGAAGTTGATCTCCATAAGTCCGAATCAGGTATTCAAACAAAGAGGAAAAGGCTTCCGCAAATGCAATAATATAAAAAGCCACACTAACCGCCTGAGAAAAATACAATGCAATACCAATAGAAGAACCTACTACGAGACCAAACGAACGGGAAATAATGTAGTACTCGCCACCTCCTTCCACCTTTTGGTTGGTGGCAATTTCGGCGATGGCCATCGCAGTTGGGATAGTAACTGCATGTCCGATGAGGACAATTGCCAATGTTCCTAATAAACCAATCTGCCCTACCGCAAATCCAAATCGTAGAAACATTACCGCTCCTAAAATCGTAGAAATAGCAGTGAAAAATACCGGTGCCGTACCAAATTTTTTGATGTATTCGCTCATATTGTATTCAAAGATCTTAAAATCACGGAGCAAAGGTAGTAAATTGAACAAGAGCTTGTTCAATTTCCCCTAATTTCGCATATTCAAGAAAATATGGACAAATACTACGGTGCGCACCAAATTAATATAAACTATTTTTGTACCTGGATTTGTAATCCTTAATATTTTAAAAATTTAAATCACCTTCAAATATGTACAGAACACACAATTGCGGCCAGCTTAGAATGGATCACATTGGTCAGACCATAACGCTTAGTGGATGGCTACAAGCCAGCCGGGACTTTGGCGGAATGACCTTTATTGACTTGCGAGACCGATATGGTATTACGCAATTGGTTTTTAATATGGAAGACGACGAAGCGCTTTGCAATCAGGCACGGAAGTTAGGTCGCGAGTATGTTTTAAAAATATCCGGGCTAGTCAGAGAGCGAACCAATAAAAATCCCAATCGTCCTACCGGAAATATTGAAATAGAAGTCAAATCATTGGATGTCCTGAATGCTGCTAAAACACCTCCTTTTACCATCGAAGAAGATACGGACGGAGGAGAGGACTTGCGTATGAAATACCGTTATCTGGATTTACGTAGAAAGAAAGTACAGGACAATATTATTTTTAGAAGTGAGCTTGCCATTGAGACCCGTAAGTATCTGGCGGGCAAAGACTTTATCGAGGTAGAAACGCCCGTGCTGATTAAGAGTACTCCCGAAGGTGCCCGCGATTTTGTGGTACCCAGCCGGATGAATACCGGACAATTTTATGCGCTTCCGCAATCTCCGCAAACTTTTAAACAAATTTTGATGGTGGCGGGATTCGATAAATATTTTCAGATTGTTAAATGTTTTCGGGATGAAGATTTGCGAGCGGATCGCCAACCGGAGTTTACCCAAATTGACTGCGAGATGTCGTTTGTAACACAAGAAGATATTCTAAATACTTTTGAAGGGTTGACCAAGCATTTATTTAAAACCACCATTGGTGTCGAGCTGACAGATTTCCCTCGGATATCCTATGACGAAGCGATGGAGAAATATGGCTCTGATAAGCCCGATTTACGTTTCGACATGGCCTTTACGGAATTAAACGATGTTGCGCAGCAAAAAGGATTTTCCGTTTTTGACAACGCAGAACTCGTCGTCGGAATTTCTGCGACTGGCCAGGCCGATGCCTATTCCAATAAAGATATCAAAGCGCTCACCGAATGGATGCAACAGCCACAGATTGGAGCCAAAGGACTCGTTTATGTCAAGGTTAATCCCGATGGAACTTTTAAATCTTCCGTAGGTAAATTCTTTTCCGATGATGATCTAAAAATCTGGGCAGACAAGATGGGGGCAAAAGCGGGAGATTTATTGCTGATTCTTTCCGGAGAAACAGAAAAGACCAGAAAGCAACTTAACAATCTTCGGCTAGAAATGGGACGAAGAATGGGATTAATGAAAGAAGGAGATTTTAAGCCATTGTGGGTTTTGGATTTTCCGCTTTTAGAATGGGACGAAGAATCCAATCGTTTTCACGCAATGCACCACCCGTTTACTTCTCCTAAAAAGGAAGACGTTGAACGTATGATGGACGGCGACCACGAAACGATGAAATCATTAAGAGCAGATGCCTATGATTTGGTTATTAATGGTTCTGAAATTGGTGGAGGTTCTATTCGTATCCACGATCGGGCGTTGCAGTCCCGAAATTTTGATCTGTTGGGCTTTTCAAAAGAAGAAGCAGCAGACCAGTTTGGATTTTTGATGGGTGCGTTTGAATACGGAGCGCCACCACATGGTGGAATCGCATTTGGTTTTGACCGATTGTGTGCGGTATTAAAAGGGCAATCTTCTATTCGAGATTTTATTGCTTTCCCAAAAAACAATCAGGGAAGAGATATGATGATCGACGCCCCATCCACCATTTCTACAGAACAACTGGAAGAATTGGCACTACTACTTCAAAAAGAAGAAATAGAATCCTAATATACTACACTGTTGTATTTAGTTAAACACATTGATCTTTAAAAAACTACAAACGGATTTAAATCTAATATATGATTTAATCCGTTTTATTTTACTACCATGTTTAGGGTAATTTTACTCCTCGACTTTTAAATGGCAAAAGATTCCCTTACCTTTGCCTCACATAGTTAATGTAACCCAAATAATCTCTAGTCCTCCCACAATTCCTAATAAAGCACTTTAAAAGATCTTATTAAGGCCAAGCAGTTTTTCACTGTATTATGTTTGCATCTTATAATGGTCAGCAACAATTCACTAAGACATATTTCCCAAAATGTCCCAATTTAGAGCGATTTAACGCTGAAATTGGTGATGGATACTCCAGCCCCAAAAATAAATTCTTTTGCATTATCGAACGCACGATTAATAAATCGTCTTTTTAACGCTTACAAATATTTTTTAACCATTAAATTTTAGACACTCATGAAAAAGATTTTTCTTTCTCTATCCATTTTGCTATCAGCAGGCTTGTTGTGTGCACAAAGCAACACTAGTAATCTTCAACAGCTTGGTGACGACAACAATGCAGGTATCACTCAAAAAGGAGCTACCAATTCAACTTTAGTTATTCAGAATTCGGACAACAACGTTGTTGATTTAAGCCAGGCTGGAACCAACAACGTTGGAGAAATTCAGTTAAGTGGTGGTAACAATGCTGTTAATCTTGCCCAAGTAGGAGACGCTAATAACGCAGTTTCTCTTATGGAAGATGGAGATAATGTATCTGCTATCTCTCAGGAAGGTAACTTGAACACTACTCGCCAGGAAGTTGCTGGTACTGGTAACGATCTTACTGCTACTCAGGCAGGTAATGGCAACACAGTGGTTCAATTACAGTCTGGTGTTGGAGCCAACACTGCTTTTGTTCAGCAGGTAGGTGATAACAACCTTGCTACACAGGAGCAAGCTGGTGAAAACAGTTCTATTTCTGTTAATCAGTTGGGTAGTAACAGTGCTGCTATCATTCAGCAAACTGGTGTTTCTAACAACATTTCTGCTATGCAGGAAGGTAACGGAAATACAATGAACGTTGCTCAGAATGGTAACAACAATTTCGCTGGTGCTGAAAATCAGGTTTTACTTGATCAATTTGGTGACAATAACAACATTCTTCTTTCTCAAGATGGTGATCAAAATGCTGCTGCTATCAGCCAGCAAGGTAATGCTAACGAAGCGATCAACACACAAAGTGGTCAAACTAACAACAGTATTATTCTACAAGCAGGAAGCCGTAACGCTGCTACAGTTTCTCAGTCTGAAAACTAGGATATTGTCTGTTTAATTGCAAAGATTCCGTCTCTTAGGAGACGGAATCTTTTCTATCAAAAAAAGCTCATGAAATTTTTTACTAAATTCGCTCTAATAACGACTCTTCTATTTGTTGCTTCCCTTGTCTTCGGACAAACCCCAGAAGATTTTCTACAAGAGTCTTCTCTCTTGCTAGAACAGGAAATCAACGCACAGTCTGGTAACCAAACAATCATCCAGCAAAGAGGAAGAGGCAACGAAGCCGAAGTTTTCCAAACACTAACGGATGAGAAGAAAGCAAATATTGCACAATTATTACAAAGTGGTGAGTTCAACCTTGCCGTTATTCGACAGGAAGGACAAGCTAATAAATTGGCACTCGTTCAACAGGGTAGTAATAATTATTACGAATTAGACATGATTGGATCAAATAACGAGATTAACATTCTCCAGGACGGAAATGATAATAAAATTGTACAATCAATTAATAAAGTAGATGGTCTAAATATTGATCTTATTCAAATAGGAAACGATAACGAAATTATTCAGGTTTTAGAGGGGAATATTGAAAATAAAGAAATAAAAATTATTCAGGAAGGCGATGGATTGAGATTAAAAATAGAGCAGTCCAAAATCTAGAAACCTCTTCCCCCCTTGATTTTTACCTAATTGTTGTTTATCATAGTCAGCGATATGAAAGGGGTTAAATTAAATACTATAGTGTTTTTTCTTCTGGCCATCAGCAATCTGACTGCTCAGAGCGAGTCCATTAATATCAGTGCCTGGATTGAGGTTGTAGAATTGCCTAAAACTAAAAAAATTGAGCTCAGAGGAATGATCAAAAATGATTCAGACCAGGAACTGACGCTCTACCAAAAAATGGATATTACCAAATCCGGAATTAGCGGAACCGCTAAACATCAACAAAGCGGAAGTTTTACGATTAGTCCTGATCGCATAAAAATTCTTGGCCGTAGCAGTTTTTACAAAAACAATACAGATAATTATAGAGTGATTTTCCAGATTCGTAATGACCTGGGCGCCATCTTCACTGATTCTTTGTACTATCCAGAAAAGCCCATTTCCCTACAAAAAGAAATCCTGGCCGAGACTGTTTCACCCACCACCGTACAAAAAGAAGAAAGTACACAAATAGTCGTTGCTCCACCTGCCAAAAAAGTACTTCCTCCGGCGCTTGAAAAACTAATTCCTGCCAATAAAAAAGATAAAGCAATTACTTCTACTAAAAGGAGCCGCACTTCCGTACCGGTAGACGTTTTAGAAATTGACGGGTTGATTATTGATGAAACTCGATCCAAAATCGCACGTGACTTTTATGATTTATTTTATAAAAAATGGATTGCACCCAATGGAGCAAAAAACTTTTCTATTTATGTCAGAGAGGAACCATCCCGTGGTCGGGGTGCACAGGTTTCATTAACCCTGAACGATGATAAAATATTCCAAAATTTCGTTCCTCCCCGTTATGATGCCCTCGAAAATGTGGTAAACTTCGCCATTCGAGTCACCCGTGCTCGCCTCAGCGCTAAAGCAAAAATTAATGATCAACTGAAAGAAGAAGACCAGATGGGAAGTGGCATTTAAAACAACATATAATTTCACAAGAACTGAAAATAATAATACCATGAAAAATAAATTGACTTCAATTACCTTTTCTATTATCTGTTTCTGCTTCGCAGGAACTTTTTGTAACGGCCAGGACCTGGTTTACAAACCCGTTAATCCTGCCTTTGGTGGTGAAACCTTTAACTACCAATGGATGCTTAGTTCTGCTCAAGCACAAAATCTGATCGAAGAACCAGAGGACGATGATGTTTTTTCTTTTAATCAAAACACAACGCTGGATGACTTTGCCGAAACTCTAAACCGTCAAATCTTAAGTCAGATTTCTCGGGAGCTAACTGCCAGTCAATTTGGAGAGGGAGGTTTAGAGGAAGGTTCTTATACCATCGGTGATTTTCAAATTGATGTGAACAACACGACTGAGGGATTATCAATTACCATTCTTGATACAGCTCTTGGGGAGCAGACACAAGTAATTATTCCTTTTTTCTAAAAAAAAGACAAAAACGTTGAATCTTACTGTTTTACCCCATAACTTGCGGTTAAGACGAATTGAGTGATCTATTGTTCGTACTTTAAGTCAACTCCCACCACATTTATAGATTAGCGTTTCCTATTTCTGTTTTAAGAATTTTCACCAAATAAAATTTTCTTCCTGTAAGAAGACTACAACACGCATTACTAATGAAGGGAACGACTTTACTTACTAAAGTGATGTTCAGCCTGCTGATCGTCATTTTATGCTCCGGCTGTAGTCTACTATTGCACCAGCCGGTAGCTCCTACCAAAGCCCGTCTGGGAGAAGAAACACAATCAACCATTGACCTAAAAAATCTTCCAGAAGCCAAAAGCCCGATTATCGTCGCAGTTTATAAATTTCGGGATCAGACTGGACAATACAAGCCCAGCGAAAACGGAACCAGTTGGTCTACCGCAGTAACGCAAGGAGCGACTACTGTATTGATTAAGGCACTGGAAGACTCCAAATGGTTTGTTCCCATCGAACGCGAAAACGTAAGTAATTTATTAAACGAGCGAAAAATTATCAGATCCAGTCGTGCTCAATACAACACGGAAGGGGAAGCCAACAATCAAAACGATCTACCACCACTACTATATGCCGGTGTTATCCTGGAAGGTGGTATCATCTCTTACGATGCCAATGTAATTACCGGCGGCGCTGGTCTCCGTTATTTTGGTGCAGGTGCTTCTGGACAATACCGACAGGATCGGGTTACAGTCTATCTGCGGGCGGTTTCTACGAGTAATGGAAAAGTACTCAAAACAGTTTATACTTCTAAAACTATATTATCTCAGGCAATGGATGCCGGGTTATTTCGTTTCGTTCAATTTGGTCGTTTACTCGAAGCAGAAACAGGATTTACCTATAATGAACCTTCCGAACTCGCGCTCACCGAAGCCATCGAAAAAGCAGTGATGAGTCTGATCATTGAGGGAGTAAAAGAAAATCTTTGGGAATTGAAAGAAGCTCGTAATGTAGTTTCTGATGCTTTTATTCAGTACGATAAAGAAAAAGAACGAATTCCACAAACCGATATTTTTAATAAAGTTTTAGACAATCGCCGAAAACAGTTTGGCCTAAACCTTTCTACCACCTCTTTACAATACAAAGGAGATTATCCGGATCCAGCGATCGCAACAGGACTAGAGGTCGGGATACTTTTTTCTCCAGGACCTAAACTTGGGGTTGCCTTCAACTATGGAATGAGTTCCCTGTCCACTAAAGACTTTTTTCGAAAAGATGTTACCTACGCAGATCTTAACCTCGCTTATCGTTTTTCTCCATACAATTTATTAACGCCTTACGGATATGGTGGTATTGGCTTCATTACCGAAAATGCTACTGGTCGATTTGACTTTTCTAATCGGAAATATCCTAAAGTTAATCTCGGGGCTGGAGTAGAATTTTTAATAAATAACTCGCTTGGCCTTAAAACATCACTGGATTACAATATCATGATGAGTGATGATTTTGATACCGTAACACAAGGAAGATATAATGATCACTACTGGCGGGGTAACATAGGGTTTCACTTTTATTTTGGTCGAGAAATTCGGGCCGAACGAAAATTTAATTATTCTAAAAAGAAATAGTAATGACTTCTAAATATATAGTAATCGCTTTTTTACTTGGCCTGATTCTGACGACCAGTTGTAACGAAGATACCATTCAGCCTCAATTATCTGGCACTATTGAAGGACGAACATTAAATAAGGATAATCTCGCACCAATTGGTAATGTTGCCATTAGTACCACGCCTACTTCCAATTCCGTCATTACGGACGATGCCGGAAATTTTACGCTTGAGAATATACCCATTGGCACCTATTCTATTCGAGCCGAGAAAGAAGGTTTTGTGATTAAACTGGAAGGGGTTACCGTCACCGGTAACAATGCCGCACAAGTGGCTATTCGACTGGAAAAAGATACTTCTATCAGTGTTCCTCCTACGACTCCACAGGTTATCTCACCTTTAAATCGATCTCAAGATGAGTCGGTAAATGTTCGCCTGGAATGGATTTCTGTCGATGAAGATGAAGAGGATATGCTACTTTACGATCTGTACCTGTACGAAGATCAACGATCTGATCCCATTTTGGAAGTGATGGATATTTCGGATAATTTTTTAGAAGTGACCGACCTTCAATTTGGTAAAAATTATTACTGGCAAGTAAGTGCCAAGGATGGTCGAACTGCACCGGTATTTGGTATGCTCTGGCGCTTTAAAACCGAAGAATTCCCCGACTATCGCTTTCTATTCGCTCGAGAGGTCGACGGAAAATATGATATTTATTCGGCCAATGATCTTGGTGATGAAGTAAAATTAACTGATAATAATGCCAGTAACTGGCGACCAATTATGAGCCCTAATCGAGACAAAATCGCCTTTATTTCCAATTCAGGAATTGATTTACATGTTTATATTATGAACCGTGATGGCTCCGATGTCAGGCAAGTAACCACATTGCCGATTAGTGGCTTAAATAGTTTTGGACTGGATTTTAGCTGGTCACCCGACGGTACCAAAATTTTGTATATGCGAAATTCTATTCTGAACGTCATCAATGTCGACGGGACTGGATTGAACGTGATTACAGAAGCTCCTCCGGGTACTACTTTTGTAGAATGTGACTGGGTGGGCTCCGGTGATAAAATTTTAGTGCGTACACTGGGCAACGCGCCGTACGCTTCCAACATCTGGTTACTGGAATCTAATGGTACTTTTATTGAAACAGTCATTCCCGATTTACCGGGTAATACTGGTGGAGGTGTATTTTCGATTGCTGGTACAAAAATTCTCTACACGCAAGATATTTCTGGCTTTAATTCTATTACTGGTAGACAATTAGATTCCCGGATTTTCCAGGTGGATATCAACTCCGGAGTCCGCGTGGATTTATCTTACGAAAAAATAGATGGCACCAATGATTTAGATGCTCGCTATTCGCCGGACGGCGCTAAACTTATTTTTACGAATACCAATAACGACGGGATTTCTCAAAAGAATATTTACATCATGGATCTAGATGGAGACAATCGAGAGCTCTTGTTTGAGGATGCAGAAATGCCAGAATGGAAATAGTCCGCTAAATAATAATTCTAAATCTGATTTGGAGCAAAATTAAATTCCCGTAGACTTTCCATCCAAACTCATCTTATTCTTCTCTTCCCAATAATCACGAATACCCGATTCCCCTTTATCATCCGCCCATTCTTCTAGCCGCGTTCGTTGTTCTTTATATTCAAACAACGGGACCGCATAACCACAGGAGGTTTGTACCGATTCAATCTCCATTTCAAAAATCTGACGGCGGCCACCGTAGGCAGGAAACAATTCGGCCAGGGTATCCCACTCCGCATCTTCTGGTTGATAAAATTTAGCCGTTCCATATAAACGCAAAATTAGTGGATTGCCCATAAAAGAACAAAACATAATAGTCATTCGCTTATTCTCAATTACGTGCGCCGCCGTTTCGTTGCCGCTCCCCGTCAGATTCAACCAAACCACTTTATTATCTCCCATAATACGAAACGTATCCATTCCTTTTGGAGATAGATTCATCTTGCCATCCGCCGGAGCGGTAGCAACAAAAAACATTTGCTGCTCTTGAATAAACTTTTTTAGTTGAGTAGATAATTTTGTTAGTATCTTTCCCATAATTTTTATTTTTAAATTATACTGAAAATATGCGTCAAATTGCTGCTACTGCCAGGTACTCCGAAAATATGGAATGGGCTTGCCCAGCTGCCGATAATAATCTTGACCTACTATTGATTGGGTTATCCGACTTTGGCCAAAAAGCAGCGGGGATTATTAACTTTATTGAGTTACCGAAGATAGACAACCATTTTGAAAAAGACGCTATTTTTGCCGTGACCGAATCAGATAAAATGGCCAATGAAATATATTTACCCGTAGCCGGTACCATTGTTGAAATTAACGCTTCGCTACTCGACGATCCGACTTTGATAAACCGAGAACCTTACGACCGTGGATGGATTGTAAAAATAAAACCAGATCGTTTTGATGATTTTTTACAGCTCATGTCCGCGCAGGAATTTGAGGAATACATTGGTGCGTTTTTTCGAAAATCGTAAAAAAATGCATCACACATGTCTCTCCAACCAGTCATGCATTTCCCACAACATATGCATAACCGATTCCTTTGCCCGGTAGCTATGGCTCTCGTGTGGCAACATCACCAATCTTACGGGAGCACCCTGTCCTTTCAACGCCGCATAAAATCGCTCACTCTGCATCGGGTAGGTCCCAGAGTTATTGTCTGCATCTCCGTGGATCAACAAGAGAGGCGCCTTTATCTTATCGGCGTGCATAAAGGGAGACATTTTAAAATAAGTGTCCGGAGCTTCCCAGAAAGTTCTTTCTTCCGACTGAAAACCGTAAGGTGTTAACGTTCGATTATAAGCACCACTACGTGCAATACCTGCCGCAAAAACATCCGAATGTACCAAGAGGTTTGCGGTCATAAATGCGCCGTAAGAATGCCCTCCGACGGCAAGCCGTTGTGGGTCTGCAATGCCGCGATCTATAATTGCTTTGGCCGCTGCCTCGGCATCCATGACAAGTTGCTCAATAAACGTTTCATTAGGTTCTTCGTCTCCTTCTCCTACGATCGGCATACTAAAATCATCCAGTACTGCGTATCCTTGCGTCACCCAAAAAATGGGAGAAAACCAGCCAATGCTAATGAATTCATAAGGAGAATCTTTCACTTGGCCTGCCGCATTCGCACTCTTGTATTCGCGGGGATACGCCCACATCAGCGCAGGTAATTTCCCGTCTTTTTCCGAATCGTACTTTGGTGGAGTATATAAAGTAGCCGTCAAGTCCAAGCCATCTGCCCGCTTATATTTGATGAGTTCCTTTTTTACAGTTTGTAAAATTTTATAAGGATTTTCGAAATGGGTAATCTGGGTCAATTCTCCGGTTTTTAAATTTCGAAAAAAATAATTAAGCGGTTCGTCGTTAGATTCACGCGCAGTCAAAATTCTATTTTCTGAAATTTGTTTTAGAGAAACAGATCGTTCGTAGTATGGTGCTTCCGATCTCCACAATCGCGTTGTTTTTTTAGTTTCTAAATCAAACGTATCGACAAATGGCCGATTACCTTCCGCCGACGCTCCCTGGCCTTTCAGGTAAAGTCGACCCTCTTTTTTTAGCAAAACACTTCTTCCATTAGTATTTCTTTCTGTCACAAAATCACCTGGATCATTATAAGAATCTTCCCAACTACGATCAGATAAAAGAACCTTTCCCTTTTCAAAGTCGTCCGGTTGCCACAGACTAGTGATCAACTGTCGATTGGGCCACCACCACTCGTAACAAATTGCCAGCGTACCGTCTCCCCAATCCACGCCTCCGTACCGAAGTTGAAATTGAATCAGTGGTTTTACAGTTTCCGTAAAAGGAGCTTCGAGAACATACATTTGATCACGGATAGCTACTTCCACTTTTGGATCTCCCTCATCTTGTGCTTCCACCCAAATGAGGCTAGCTGGCAAGTCTGCTCGCCAGCCAAAAGACCGAGGACCTTTACGAACCGCACCAAACCCTTTAGGAATATCTTCAGAAGAAGGAATAGTTGCAATGGTTTTTATCAACTGAGCGTTTCGATCTACCATATCTACCTGAGTAGCAAATCTTGCGTAAGGCACGAGATACGAAAATGGAGGCTGAATGGACGTAATTAAAACATAATTACCATCAGGACTTGTTTGTAGATTACTGATGATCGCCGGGGTACCAAAATTAGCTTGTTCACCAGTCTGCAAGTCAACGGTTTTCAGTTGCGAAGTCGTATAATAAGTAAAGAGTGCTTCGTCGTGTTTATTTTTGAGCAAATCCTGATAAGTACGAACAGGAGCCATACTCGTTTTATTTTCCTGAATCACCGGACCCAATGGAATTAGGCTAGCAACCGGGGCTTGTTGCCGATTGTCAACAATCGCCTTATACAGGATCATCTTACCATCTGAAAACCAGCGATACGGCAAACCGGAGATCGCATCGTTAACAATAGCTGATGTAATTTTTTTAGCGGTTGCTTCCGCTAAATCGATTGACCAAAGTTCGAGACCCGTCGCAACCGTATTGGTAAAAGCGATTTTATCTTCCTGTGGAGACCAGCTTACATTTTCGATCTTAGGAGTGGATGGTAATCCACTTACTTTTTTTTCGGTGAACTTTTTTAATGACTTTATTTTAAATCCATTATAATAGAAAGGACGACTAGAACCGTTAGTTTTAGGGTTTATTCTGATACCAGCCAAACGGAGTTCCGGTTGTGCTACCTCTTCGATAGACGGGAGATTTGGTTTTTCCAGCAAGAGCATCCAGTTTCCCGATGGGCTTAAACTGGCTCCTGGGGTAGGAGCTGCATTGATCAGGGCAGCGATATCATTTGGTGGATTCTGATAACCAGTATGGTTAATTGCCTTTGTGGAAGTCTCATTTGTCATAATAGAGTAGATAGTTACCGGTATTATAAAAGTACTTGGAAAACATCCCCAAATCTTTGCGATAGAACAGCGATCAAAGCTACTAATTAAAAATTAATTTTGTAGAATTAAGTGGAATAACCTACCATACTTCTGTAACCGGTAGTTTACTTAAAAATTTTCAGTATCCACCAATTAGGGTTACCGAATGTTATTATTAAAGCGTAAATTCGTAAACTTGTAATAAAGTAAACAACTTCACCATATATTGAGCATCATTGTGTCTGTAAAACAACTTATTCCTCATTTTATTCAAGAACAATTTTTAAATAATCACACTTGTGGTCATTTTAATGCTTACACTATTTTTATTGATCTGTCTGGTTTTACGCCGCTGACAGAAACACTGATGAAAGAAGGAAACGAAGGTGCCGAGGAGTTATCCAACAGTCTGAATAATATTTTCGAACCGATGGTTCGGGTGGTCTACCAAAATAGAGGTTTCATTCCTTACTTTGCGGGCGATGCGTTCACTGGTATTTTTGAACATACTAAAGACCCCGTCGAAATTATCCAAACTGCCTGTCAACTACGTAAGCTATTTGTCCAGGAAGGAATTAAAAAAACCCGATTTGGTGATTTTGAAATCGGAATTAAAATCGGAATTTCTTTTGGCGAAGTCCGCTGGGGAATTGTTGGTACCCAGTTAAACGCTTTTTATTTCCGAGGACCAGGAATTAATAACTGTGCAGCCGCTGAGCATTATGCTTCAGGGCAGGAAATTATTTTGGATCAGCATATTTTAGAAAAAATTCCACCTCAGAAGTATTTGCTGGAAGATTTAGGCAATGGCTATAAAAAATTACTCTCTACCAATGTTGAGCATAATCTTATAACGGACGCTTTTCGGACTCAATCCATTTCCGAAAGAGTACTTCGTAATTTTTTACCCAAGTCTATTGTCCGTTTTAATGATGCTGGAGAATTTCGAAGGGTAACTACTATTTTCATTTCTTTTGACGGCATCACTCGGCACGAAGACTTTGACAAATTCACTTCGCTGATCCTGGACCAGTTTAGTACCTTTTCCGGTTATTTTAAAGAAATAGATTTCGGGGATAAAGGAGGAGTGATACTTGGTTTTTTTGGTGCGCCTATTTCCTTTGAAAATAATAGTGAAAGAGTACTTGAACTTGCGCTGGCGATCAAAGAAGGTGCCGAGGTACTCTCAGAAGAAATGCCCATTAAAATAAAAATGGGAATTACCACTGGACTAGCCTTTACAGGTATTATCGGAGGTGCGGAACGTTGTCAATATGCAGCGGTAGGAAATCGAGTCAACATTGCTGCCCGTTTGATGGTCAAAGCCGATTGGGGTGAAATTCTGGTTGACGAAGAAATACGGAAAGCCAAACAGTTTAAATTTGTTCACAAAGGAGACATACAATACAAAGGAGTCGCAGCAGATATTCCTACCTATATTTTTCAGGGTAGAAAAGTGTTGATCAAAAGTGGCTATAAAGGAGCTATGAAAGGGCGTAAGAAAATCCTAAGAAAACTCTTTGATTTTATTGCGCCAGTTATGAGTGGTGATTATAATGCACTCACTTACATCTTTGGAGAGGCGGGCTCGGGTAAAAGCCGGATCACTTTCGAACTACGAAAAAAACTAAAAAAGAAAAAAGACCTAACCTGGATCGTTTGCCAGGCGGATCAGATATTACAAAAACCGTTTAATCCTTTTATCAGTGCGCTGAGTATTTTTTTTGATCAGGCCGCCAACGATGGTGACAATATGCTCAACCTGGAGAAGTTTGAGGAAAATTTTAACTTTCTGTACGATGATTTAAAAACCTCTCCGCACGGACAGGCAGATGTTGTTCGTAAAGAATTACAAAGGACCCGATCAATCCTCGCTGCTCAGATTGGTATATTTTACAAAAATTCACTTTGGAATCAGTTAGATGCTAAAGGTCGTTATCAAAATATCACCAGTGCTCTGACCAGTTTTTTCCTCGCACTCTCCATCATCCGCCCACTGGTCATTGAACTCGAAGATGGTCACTGGTACGATGATAGTTCACAAGAATTTCTTAACTCATTTTCTAAAATAATCGCAGGTTTTCCAATTGCACTGGTGGTCACTTCGCGCTACGAAGATGATGGAACCAAAAATTTTTTAATTCCTAAAGAAATCTTAAAGGAAAATTATATTCGTCTTCAGCAGATCAATCTAAAGAACCTTTCACTAAAAGCGATCAAAAATGTACTGGAACAAAAACTTGGTGGAGCAACACATCCAGATTTTGACCTGACCATTCATCAACTCACCAACGGAAATCCATTTTATCTCGAACAAGTCATTGCTTATTATCTTGAAGAAAATTTTCTAGTCGAAGAGGCCGGAGTATGGAATTTAAAGGAAACACATGGCGTCGTTTCTGACTCCATTAATGCTATTCTAATGGCCCGAATTGACCGGCTCTCTGATCTTGTAAAAGCAACAGTCAAAACCGCCGCTGTCATCGGCAGGGAATTTGAAATCCCTGTTCTTTCCGCTGTTTTACAAAACCATGAAGATTTTAATTTTGATTCTCAAACTATTATTAAAAAACAAATACATGCCGCCGAAAAAGGACAAATTTGGCAGGCTATGAATGAGATTAAATATATTTTCCGTCACGCCTTATTGCGGGAAGCCGTTTATGAAATGCAGTTGCGCACACAACTAAGAAAACTGCATTTGACCATCGCAGAATCCATTGAAAATATATATCAGGATAATCTATCTGAAAAATATATTGATCTGGCCTTTCATTACGAACAAGCTGAAGTATCCGAAAAAACTAATTTCTACCTAGAGAAAACGGCAGATTTTGCAAGAAAAAACTTTCAAAATGCTCAAGCCCTTAAGTATTACGACCGGATTTTAGACAAGTTGGATGCTGCAAAAGCAGAAAGCGGAAAAATTGCCCCAATTCTACTCAGCAAAGGAGGAGTATTAGAACTTATCGGACAATGGGAGACCGGGGAGAGAATTTACGAAGAAGGACTAAGGTTAGCTTTGGAGACGGAAGACAACCTGATAAAAGGTAGAGCACACACAAAATTAGGACATCTATTGCTTTTAAAAGGAAGTTATCAAAAAGCACGAAGTCACTTTGATGAAGCACTAGAATATTTTTATATAGAAAAAGATCAGATTGGTATCGTTCGAGTTACTGGAAAACTCGGCAATTTATACTTCCGCCAAGGAAATTATAAGCAAGCTATTGAGTTTTTCGAACGAACAATTACCGAAGGGGAATCTCTTTCTTATCACACGGCTAATGCACAGATTGTTGCTAATCTTGGCCTCACTTACATGAATTTAGGGCGCTACGACGAAGGGATTTCGGAGCAGAAAAAGCAACTAAAAAAGAGTGAAAAAAATGGGGACCGAAGGGGAATGGCTACCTTGTACGTCAATCTGGGAATCGTCTATTTTGAAAAAGGAGATTTTGATAATGCCTTATCTTGCTATGAAAAAGGATTGGAACTAAGTCAGGATTTAGGCAATAAATTACTCACCTCAATTGCAATTGGCTGTATTGGTAGTGTATATCAACAAAAAGGAGATTACGAAAAAGCAGCGGATCATTTTATTCAAGATCTAGAACTTTGTGAGCAGCTCGGTGATAAGCAGGGTATCGCTATTGCTTTGGGTTTGATTGGAGAATTGCGTAGTGTTGAAGGAGAGTTTGATCTAGCGGTTGATTATCTAAACCATTGCAGTTTTTTATGCGAAGAACTGGGCTACCAGAAAGGAATTGCGAAAGCGGTCAATAATCTGGGTGACATTTATTACCTAAAAGAAGAGTACGATACCTCGGTTATCTACTACGAGCAGGCAATCAGTATTGCCAGAAATATAAAAAATAGATTAATTCTCTGTTCCAGTCTATTGGAAAAAGCACAAACTCTACTGGATATGCAAAATCCACAGAATGCGGCCGAGCTGGTCACCGAAGGGCAGCAAATTGCCAAATCACTTGGCAATCCCGACCTGTCTTTTCACGGCCAACTACTTCAGGCTCAAATTCTACACTATCAGGGAACATCCGAACAAGGTATCCTTCTGTTGGAAAAAATGTTAAAAGATCATCCTGAAGACGAAAAAACGGCCAATATTTACTTTGAATTAAATAAACTGGACCCAAATCACAAGACTGCGCGTTTACATGCGTTAGAACTATACACGACCCTCTACTCCAAAACCCCTAAATTTATTTACAAAAAGCGTATCGATCGCCTATCCTGACAAAACATGAAATTATTGACTCTTTTATTTTTTTCGCTTTCAGCCATCCTAGGGTGTACTGAAAATCCTAATAATACGTCTGTTAGTCTCGCTGCTGCGACCAATCACTCAGTCAGGCATTCTGGTGATTCTCTGGCCGCACCAGTTGCCATTGCTATTAGCACCCCTCATTATCACTTTCCTTACCAACTTACCGAACCGGATCAGTCTTTCAAAATGCCCGATAAACTGGAAGAAATCTCCGGTTTGGCAATTGATCCTGAAGATAAATTTCTCTATGCCGTTCAGGATGAAAAAGGAAATATTTATAAAGTAGACCTCAGCTCGGGAGAAGTAACCAAAAAAATTGATTTTGGTAAAGATGGTGATTACGAAGGGCTGACTTATCACCAAAATACCATCTACATAACAAAAAGTAATGGTACTATTTATAAAGTAGAAGATCCCGATGGACAGGATCCTGATGTTACTACTTATAAAACAGATTTAAAAGGTAAAAATGACGTGGAAGGCCTTTGCTATCAGGCCGAATCCAACAGTCTCCTCATTGCCTGTAAAGGAATACCTACGATGGGAGAAACGACCGAAGAAGCCGCTAACCGAAAATTTGTATATCGTTTTGACCTGAAAACAAATAAAATAGTTCCAGAACCACTTTATAAAATCAGTTTAGAAAAAGTGCAGCAGTTTTTAAAAGAGGCAAAGCATCACTCCGAATTCCAAAATTTTCAGTCATACCTCAACCAGGATAAATTCAAGTTTAATCCCTCTGGAATCGCTATTCATCCCCAGTCAAAGGAAGTCTACGTCTTATCTTCTTCCAAAAAAATGCTTTTGATTATGAATACCGCAGGAGAGATCCAATATTTAGCCAAACTCAATAAAAAGGTTCATCGCCAACCAGAAGGCATCACTTTTGGAAAAGACGGGACTCTTTACATTGCCAACGAAGGAAAAGGAGGCCACGGCAGGATCTACGTATATAAAACAAAGCGCTAACAACTAATGTGAGTATGCTATTTGCCTCTTGCTGCTGGCTTTTTGCTTCACTCGACCCTGTCTCGGCTACAAGTCGATGACGCGATTGAAGAGGGCAAGAAGTCAAGAGAGAATAGCAAGAAGCAAAAACAATGACAGTCTTTGATACTCTATTTAAGAAATTTATTTTAAACCCTGACTCGCAATTCTAGCTAATTTTCCCTTTTCAACCACTCACGTTACCGTTAATCCTCATATCCTTTATTTACCATAAGGTATTTTTATTAAAAAAAAGTAACTTTAACGCTCAATTGATTCAACTTGATAATTTTTAGCAGCACAGCCTGCTCAAACACTTAAATCTATACAATCAACAGCCATTATGAGTATAATTGAAATGAAAGTTCCCGTAATCGGAGAGTCTATTACCGAAGTAACCCTTTCTAAATGGCTGGTTGCCGACGGTGATTATGTAAATATTGACGATCCAATCTGTGAATTTGAATCAGATAAGGCTACTCTAGAATTTCCGGCGGAAGCTGCTGGAATTATCAGTTTTGTCGCCAACGAAGAAGACGACCTGGAAATCGGTGCCTTGGTGGCCAAAATAGATACCAGCGCAAGTCAAGGCAAATCTTCCCCAAAATCGGATAAAAAAGAAACTCCAACTCCAAAAGAGACGGCCACCAAAGAAGCAGCTTCCACTAAAAAAGCAGTGGCTTCAAAAGCAACGGGGCAAGTTATAGAAATGAAAGTTCCAGTAATTGGTGAATCTATTAGCGAAGTAACGCTTTCTCAATGGCTGAAAGGTAACGGAGACCATGTCAACATCGACGAACCGATCTGCGAATTTGAATCGGATAAGGCTACGCTGGAATTTCCGGCAGAGGCTTCCGGCAAACTGATTCACGTTGCTGCCGAAGGCGATGACCTGGAAATTGGTGCTTTAGTAGCTAAAATAGAGGTAGGCGAAAGCAGTAGTAATGATAACGCAGATGATGACGTTGAGGAGGTTCCAGTCGAAAATCTGGAAACAGAAAATAAAGAAGATTTTCACTATGCCGACGGCTATCCTTCACCCGCTGCGGCTAAATTAATGGCGGAGAATAAATTGACCGAGGAAGACATTAAAGGAACAGGGAAAGACGGACGGATTACAAAAGAGGATGTGATGACCGCCGTGGCCAATCAGAAAAGTAAACCGGCTACCTCCGCTTCTTCCAACGGGAAGACCGCTGCTCCGGCAAAGGTAAGTTCCGCCCCCCCAACTCCCGCGGGCGAGCGGGGCGAACGTGTGCAAAAGATGAGCAGAATGCGCCGAACCATCGCCAAACGACTGGTTTCTGCCAAGAACAATACCGCTATGCTGACCACTTTTAACGAAGTGGATTTGACCAATATCATAGCCATGCGTAAAAAGTACCAGGAAGAATTCGTAGAAAAATACGGTACCAAGCTTGGTTTTATGTCGCTATTTTCTAAAGCTTGCGCCAAAGTCCTCATGGAAATGCCGGATGTCAACGCTTCTATCGACGGTGATAATATTTTATACCATGATTACGTGGATATTTCTATTGCGATCTCTACGCCGACGGGACTGGTAGTTCCTCCAGTGAAAAATGTGGAAAAAATGAAGTTTCACGAAATTGAACTGGCAATTAAGGCGCTCGCAGGTAAGGCAAGAGCGGGCGAACTGACCCTTGACGAAATGAAAGGCGGAACCTTTACAATCACCAATGGTGGTGTCTTTGGTTCGATGATGAGTACGCCGATTCTGAACGAGCCGCAATCCGCGATTTTGGGAATGCATACGATTCAGCAACGTCCAATGGCCGTTAACGGAGAAGTAAAAATTCGCCCAATGATGTATCTGGCACTTTCTTATGATCACCGGGTGATTGATGGAAGTACTTCTGTGACATTTTTGGTAAAAGTTAAGCAACTGCTGGAAGATCCGGTTAAGCTACTTTTATTATAGAAGCAGACTGATTTTAACCGCCTTATGTGGCGTTATTTTTGTATAAATTCAGATAAAATAGACTGTTTTTTAAAATCAGACTGTTTTATTTTTTCCAAAAGACGGATGCACAATGACTTTAAAGGAATTTTTTGATCTATTAGCCGACAAACCCCTCCTGTTAATGGCCTATTTGGGAATGATTCCGCTCACGGCGCTCATTGCAGGCTTTATGGGTAAAAACGAGGGGCATCTCAGTCCGTGGAAGTATTTATATTCGGCATTAATCTATCTGATCTGTGTTCCAGGGATTTTTTCTATTACGCTCAATGTTTATTTGTTTTTATTTGAAAAACAGAGTGTTTTCAATGCGGATATTTATACACAGATTTTACCAATTCTATCTATGTTCGTGACTTTGTTATTAATAAAAAATAATGTTGCCCTAGATCGTATTCCGGGCTTTAATAAGCTTTCCGGACTCTGTATGGCCATTTTTGCCACACTGATTTTTATGTGGATTATTGATCGAACGCGTATTTTTGTGATTTCCATCGTACCATTTTATTACGTTGGAATTATGTTTATCGTATTACTCCTGGTTTTCCGATTTGGGATTGGCAGGATGTTTAGTGCAAAATAATCGAGCTACTGGTGGCTGGCTATTTCGCCGTTAGCTTATCTTACATCACATCTTTTCGTATTCGGAGGAAGCAAACCAGTAATAGCTGATTCTCAAAATTAACCAACACTTCGCTTTTCTATTTCCTACATTTTTAATAGACTTTATTCTAACATAATTCGAATAAGGTCTTCACGATCTTTCTTAAGGAGATGGTAGACTTGCATGGTCAGGTCTATCCCTGAAGGAAGTTCAACTAGATTCATTTTATCATCAAGACCCTGATAAAATCATACCTCTGGTTTGTATTTTCACTTGTGTGGCTGTCCGGTTACACGCAAGAACAGCAACTTCATGCCCATTTTATCCCTCAGGCAATCGACCTGGATGGTCAACTACTGGAAGCAGAATGGACCACAGCTGACAAAACCACACCCTTCTGGATGACCTTTCCAAAAGACTCTGTCCAAGCTAAATCCTTTACCGAAGTCCGAATATTACACGACGAATATTTTCTTTACATTGGGGCCACCTGTACCGACCAAACACCGGGAAATTTTGTGGTACAATCGTTAAAAAGAGATTTTGACTTTTCGGTCAATGATGCCTTTGCCGTTTACCTCGACGCCTTTAAGGATGGAAACAACGCCCTGGGTTTTGCCGTCAATCCTTTTGGTGTGCAGTGGGATGCGATCATTTCCGATGGTGGTCATAAAGAAAAATCTATCAACACCAACTGGGACGGAATGTGGTATGCGGAAGTCTGGCAGGATCCTGGCAAAAAATCATGGTCCGTTGAAATTGCCATTCCATTCAACATTCTGCGGTACGATCATCAGCAAAAAGAATGGAAAATAAACTTTGCTCGCAATGATCTTAAAAGCAACGAAGTGTCTACCTGGGTTCCAGTAGCCCGTGGTTTTGAAACGACAACCCTTTCTTCAATGGGAACACTTAGTTGGGAAAAAAACCTAAAAAAGCCCGGATTATCTACTGTCATTAATCCCTACGTAGCCGTTGGTGGGGTAAAAGATAATAGCAATGATCGACCAGCGACGGCACTTTTTAATACGGGGATGGATGCAAAAATCGCGATCAGCTCTTCGCTCAATCTTGACCTTACGCTAAAACCAGATTTCTCGCAAGTAGAGGTTGACCAGCAGGTAATTGACCTACAAAGATTTGAATTGTTCTTTCCGGAAAAAAGGCCTTTCTTTCTGGAACATAGTGATTTATTCGAAAAACTAGGCAATAGTCGAATTCGTCCTTTCTTTTCCCGGAGAATCGGCAGCGCCGGAGAAGATCCAGTTAATATTTTGTATGGTGCCCGGTTGAGTGGTAATTTGAACGATAAGTGGCGGGTTGGACTGATGAATGTACAAACAGAATCGCCACAGGGAGAAACTACGCACAAAAACTATACAGTGGCGACGGTGCAAAGAAATCTTTTTCAGGGGTCTTCCCTCACCGCTTTTATGACCAACCGACAGGGCTTTAACAAGTGGCAACCAGGCAGTGATTATGAGAGGGTTGGTGGACTTGAATTTGATTACCGTCTTTTCGCTTCCCGACTGACCGGTAAGGCTTTTTTACATTACGCCTTTAGTGATGCATCCACCCAGGCAGCCAAAGCCTTTACTTTTAAGACCCGTTACAAAGAAAAAAATTACAGTATTTTTTTAGGAATGGATAGTGTGGAAGAAGGGTATTTTTCCGGAATGGATTACGTGCCCCGATTGTACCATTTGGATAATGTCCAGGACACAACGATTCAGATAGGCTACGTGGATGTCAGGAACAGCGGTTATTATCGATTCTTTTTTAACCAACATAAAACGCTGGATTTTATCAGTCCCAGTTACAAACTGGATTTGTATTTTGATCAAGAATATCATTTTTTGGAATACCGTCTCGAACTGGACTTGACTTTAAAATTTAAAAACTCTGC
>Ga0209187_1001319_pt1 | contig 29729 bp, 25 predicted proteins | sample BantaG_FD_187430 | JGI IMG/M metagenome (GOLD analysis project Ga0209187, IMG submission 187430) | Marine algal microbial communities from Bantry Bay, Ireland - BantryBay_4 metaG (SPAdes) (version 2) | ecosystem: Host-associated > Algae > Red algae > Unclassified | place: Bantry Bay, Ireland...
TCAAAAGATATTGGCATCTCTTCTTTTTCTGGAATTTGAACTCTCAAGTTTGAAAGCTTTTGGCAAGTCCTACATTTGATAATATATCTTGTCCACATATTTTTCTATTTTTAATGGTCTCTAACGGTTCAGGCTATGCGTCGTCTCTCACAAGGTACGCAGTGAGATATGATCGTTATAGCCATTGTTAGCTTCCGTTTTCACTTGAGACTTAGCATTGATTCATCCAATTTTTCAATATCAATATTGTTTTTGTCTTTAATATAATCTCTTATAACTTCGTTAGCAATCTTTATTAATTTTGATTCCTCTTCGTGAGAAAACTTATCTTCACCTCTATGATAATAGGTACTTCGTTTATTATAAGTTGATTTTAGAAAAGTGAACAACTCTTTATCTCCTTTTAGGTGTTTTGTTAATCTCATTGAATACTTAAATTTTAATTCAGGACTAGAAGGAGCAAACAAACTTTCAAGTGTAGTAACAAGTAATGAACATCTTAGTCCTTTAGGATTTCCATACAATTGAGATAATTCAAACAATGAAAGTAAAGCTTCACTTCTTTTGTTTGAACCAAATTTTTCGATACATATCTTTGAGATTTCAATAAAGTCTTTTAGGTTGATTTTGGATAAGTTCGCATACGGTCGATTTAAGTATCTATGATTGCTTCGCTTAGACCCAAATGACTCCATTTCATTGTTAGATGTATATATTATATGAGTTCCATTTTCAAATATTAATGTTGAAATCCTATTTATTAAGTTTTTGAACTCATAGGTTTTGAATCTGTTCAAAAGCTCATTCTCATTTGAATACTCAAATATTATTAGGTGATTAGATGCCATTGCTTCTATATGTACATCATCTGTCTTTCTGTCGTAAGTAAATGAAGAAGGTCCATGAAATTTTACAGTTGAACCAGTCATCAACTTTTTTAGGTCTTGATTAAACTCCACAATTGATAGTTTAAATCCTTTTACTTCAAAAGACACTTCTAATTCAAGTTCTTGAGTACTATTTGTTCTTAATGGATATGAATATATCATTATTTTCTATATAAGTTATATCTTTTTTTTTAATCCAAAACGTAGTTTTACTAATTCGATTTCTCTTTGTTGGAACTAATGGAAGCTAACGGATAATTGTATCCTGCGTAGGCGATAGCCTATGCTGTGATACATATTGTTAGCATTTCGTCATTTATTTTTGGGTCGAGTTCTGAAACCATATTTTTTGTCAAAACCATGTGAATGTATTTTTTCTTTATCAGTCATTTTAGATGACATTTTGTCGTTTGCCACAAGGACCCCAGATAGATATTGTTGTATCTCTTGATAACAATTATAATTCGATTTAAGTCTATAGAATTCTATATTCTTTAAAAGAGGATTTCTCTTCACCTTTAATTGAAATCTTTTGCTGTAATTAGTTACCAAATATATATCATCTAATTCTATTGCAAATACTGGACAATTAAAGGTATGAAACCACAAATCGGGTTTGATTTTATCAATTTGGCTTTTTGCTGTGTCGTATTTATCAAAAATTATTTCTTTCCGTCGTCTATTACCTTTAGGTTTTGAACGATTTACTTTAATAGGCAAGTTATCTAAATGGTGTTTTGCATTTTCTGGTTTGTAAAAGTAGGTTGTCTTTAATTTTATGCTGTTTTTGTATTCGTCAAATTTAAAAATTAAGAATATTCTACCGCAGAAACCAAGAATTGTTGTATTGAACTTTATTAAAGTATATTGATTGTTTTCCCTTTCTGGGAAAAGGTATGCTGAACAATTATAGTTATTTAAAAATTCAAAATTAGCCTTAAAATTCTTTGGGTAATCAAAGTATGTCTCATTTTCAATTCGATGATATATAACCTTTTCATCAAATCCAAAACTTTGGGTTGAATCGTAATAATCTTTATCTTTTGATATGATTCTCATTTCCTTACTCTTGATGAATGCTAACAACTGTATATATACACCTTTAATTTCGAGTTACGTATATATCGCTTATGTCTTCAACCTAAATTACTCCTTTTTTCCATTATTCTATCTAATGGACTTATAATTACTTTGTTTTTTAGGCTAACGACATGAGTATATATTTCTGTAGTCTTAGAAGAGGAATGTCCCAGCAGTTCTTGGACGTATCTAAGATTGACACCAGCTTCTATGAGATGAGTCGCAAATGAGTGTCTAAGTGTATGTGGTGTAGCCCAAGCATTTATTTTAGTTTTTTTAGCTGCAGATCTGAAGATTTTCTCTACACTTGAAGCGCTATATTTACCACCACCAGCTCCTTCAAATAGCCAGTACGATGGCTTCTCTTTGATATAGTAATCTCGCAACAGTGGTAATACGCTATCTGCAAGAAGCGTGACCCTGTCTTTTTTTCCTTTTCCACCTTTTATGAATATTGAGGATGTCTTACTATTGATATCTTCTATACGTAGATTAAGTACTTCGCTTAATCTGATTCCTGAGCTATATAGGAGATTTAGGATGGCTCTATGTTTAACATTTTGTGGTGTATTGATGAGGGATATAATTTCCTCCTCAGATAGGACGTTAGGTATAGTCTTAGACCTTTTAGGTCTCTGTATATTATATTTTTCTTTTGGCTTGTTTAGAACTTGTTCGTAGTAGAACTTGATTGCATTGATTATAATATTCTGCTTGCTTTCTCCTATGTTATAGTCGACTATTAGAGAGTAGATATAGTCTTCTATTTCTTTCTTAGATAGGTTGTCTATGTCTTGTCCAGAGAAGTAGACAAGAAATTTGGCGAAAGCCCCTTTGTAATTAGTTCTTGTATGTGGGCTGTATGCTTATATACCATTTTAATATTAGAATGTCGCTAATATTATAATAGAATTAGTCAATCTCTGCGTTAAAAATACTCATCATAACTACGGCTATGACTGCGTTTTTTGCCTTAATCTTAACAAATTCTCTTCCATAATCTTTTCCGACACCTTAAAATTTAAATGGTATTAGAAGTATTCTTTTTTCAAGAGCAGCAAGTCTATCAAGGTTCTCTTCATTTAGTGTGGCGACCGGGGTTTTAGGTTTTTCTCCTTCTACATTAACCAGGGTATAATTATTAGTGAAGATAGCCTTAAGCTGAGCCAGTAACTTATTGTCATATGTGATACTCCATAGCTTTAGATTTCCGTGATAGTAACAGTTTCTAAGTTTCTTTACTTGCTTGCGCCAGCTTATTGCTTTGTAGGGGATATAGAATTTAATACGCTTAGCACTCTGCGGTGGCATGTATATTGTCGCTCTCATATCATAAAAATACAGAAAATTGAAATATTACATGATTATAATTAGCTGAATGTTAGAGATTTATAAAATTAAGTGTACCTTAACCGTTAGTAACGTTTATACACGGATATGAGTAATGCAAGGCACTGTCCCATATGCAAAAAAAACATATTAGGAAGAGCAGACAAGAGATTTTGCTCTAAGGCTTGTAAGTCTAACTATCACAAGAGGCTCACACATAGTACTCTGATTGCGACAAGAACTATCGATACAATATTACATCGTAATAGGTCGATACTATTAGAGGTTATAGGCAAAAACAAATACCAGATTAAAGTGCCCATGGTCGTATTAGAGAAGAAAAAATTTAATTTTAATTACATGACCAAGTACATCATTAATAGTCAAGGCAAAACTTATAATTATGTATACGATTTTTCGTGGATGACATTTAGCTCTAATGAGGTTTTGATAATAAGACATAATTAAGTTTTTCTTATTTGCTGCTTATTAAGAATAAAGTCATCCCATAATAAGAAAGTTCTGCTATCGAGATGGGCTATTTAGTTTTTTGCTATTAATCCCTTCAGTAATATATTCTTAAGTTGATGTTCTAATTCTATGCGGCTGATATCAGGATGCTTATGATGCCATGAGTAGAGCCAATGTAGGCTTGAGAGGATAGAGTAGAGTGCCAGTTCTATATTGATCTTGCTTTCTATAAGGCCTTCTTCTTGGCATACATTTAAGATACTTAAGAATCTGTGCTCGTAGATGCTTCTCTGTTCTTTGTACTGCGTTAATTCTGGATCAGAAAGATGTACCCATTCTCCTGTGATGAGTGCTATGCTGTCCGAGTTCTGTAATGTCAATTGCACATGCAGGCTGACCAGCGCTTCGAGCTTAGATTGTGCATCTAAGGACGATCTGAGAATGTCTTCCATGCCTTGTGTAAATGCTTCCGCAATACCCATAAGCAATTCCTGTAGAATTTCTTGCTTGGAGCTTATGTGATTGTATAGGCTTGCAGCCTTCATATCCATGGCCTGAGCTATGTCTTGCATACTGGTAGCTGCATATCCCCTTTTCCTAAAAAGGTAAGATGCCTTTTCTTTAATGATTTCCTTTTTCGTCTTTTGGATAGTCGCCATTAGTATAATTGATAGGTATAATTACTAAGGTGCAAGTCGCGTAACATTCCAGCTGTTGTCGTCTGATAGCATGTATTGAAATCTATCATGATATCTATTAGCACGGCCTTGCCAGAATTCTATCTGAGAGGGTTTAACTATGAAGCCACCCCAGAAGTGAGGTAGTGGAATTTTTTCTTCATTAGAAAACTCTTCTTCTATTTGTTTTCTTTTTTCTATGAGATAGTCTTCTTTTATTTCTTGACTCTGTGGAGATGACCATGCACTTATCTGGCTTGCTCGAGGTCTTGACTGGAAGTAGCTGCTTGATACCTCCTGCGATACTTTCTGAGCAGTACCTTCTATTCTCACTTGCCGCTCAAGTTCTTTCCACCAGAATAGTAAAGCTACCTGTGGATTATTAATTATCTCTTGACCTTTTCTACTTGTATAATTCGTGTAGAATATGAATCCATCTTTACTGAAACCCTTGAGAAGAACTGTTCTTGCAGAAGGGTGCCCACTTGGACTTACAGATGCGATGGTCATAGCATTAGGCTCTTGAATTTTATTTTTTTCTACCTCCTGATACCATCTTTCAAATTGTACGATAGGATCTATAGCTAAGTCACCCTTTGACAGTACATCCTTCTCATAGCTATCTCTGACGTCTCCTAAATTATTCATAACTTTTATTTTTTTGAGAATACTTTCCCTAATCTATTCTTAGACCTGTATGCTAGCCAATACATTACTGGTACAACAATTAAGGTCAAGAAAGTTGCAAATATAATCCCATATATTATAGTCCAACTCATCGGACCCCACATTGCCGTATTATCACCTCCTAAAAAGAACTTTGGGTCCCAGCTCTCTACAAACGAGAAGAAATTAAAATTAAATCCTATAGCAAGCGGAATTAGTCCAAGAACCGTAGTAATGGCAGTCAATAGAACGGGTCTCAATCGAGTAGCACCACCTGTGATGATGCAATCGAGGACGTCCCACTTATCCATACCATTCATATCTTCTAAGCCCAGAGACTCTCTTTTATTTTTTATCAATAGATTAATGTAGTCGACAAGAACGATGGCATTATTAACTACAATTCCGGCCAATGATATGAGACCTACTCCCGACATCAGTATACTGAATTCCTGACCCGTAAGCACATAACCTACGAATACGCCGATGGTACTGAATACGACTGATAGTATTATTATAAATGGAGATATTATAGAATTAAACTGTGTCACTAATATTATAAATATGCAAAAGAGAGCGACCATAAATGCATTATTAAGAAATGCTGTATCCTCAGATTGCTGTTGCTGTTCTCCTGTGAATGCATATGTGTATCCCTTAGGGAGATTATAGTCTTCCATCATGAGTTGTAATTCTGCATTGATCTCATTAGCATTATAGCCTTCCAGAACATTAGAACTTACAGTAATAACTCTCTCGGAATTAATTCTACGTATGGCATTATAAGTTGTCGAGAATTCTATCGTTGCTACAGAGGAGATAGGGACTTGTACAAGTCTACCGCTAGTCGGATCACGGAAGGTTATTTTTTGATTCATTAGACTACCGATATTATTTCTGTACTCTTCTTGGAGTCTTATCATTATCGGGTACTCGTCTTCTCCGACTTTATATTTAGATACTTCTCTTCCGAATACCGAGGTTCTTATAGCGGCACCTATCTGACCTGTGCTGATTCCATATCGACGAGCTGATTCTCTGTTTATATTAATCTGTAGTTCTGGCTTACCTAATTCTATATCTAACTTTAATTCTTCTATACCAGCGATGCTACCATCTTCTATATCCTGTATTAATCGGTCGCTGATGACGAGTAGAGAATCAATCTTGTCTCCTCTTATTTCTATATTGACAGGCTTACCCATCGGTGGTCCACTGGCATTCTGATCTACGGATACAGTGATACCGGGTTTGCCTTTGATCTCTTCTCTGATGGCTTCCATAATATCAGCAGTATTGAGACCTTGCCTATTCTTATATTCTAAGAACTGGACGGTCATTCGTGCTTTGTTAGGCGTCAGTCCAGGGACCGGTGGCTGATTAGGATCAGAAGTATTCTCTCCGATCTGTGTCAGTACGGCTTCTACGATGTGCTTGTATGGTTCTATAACTTTCTGTACATCTTCTTCTAATTCTTTCATCACTTTGTTAGTCGCTTCTATATCACTGCCGATAGGTAGATCGACGAAAATATTGACATAGAATGGATCGGATTCTGGAAAGAAACTTATGTCAGGTGGAAACTTAGCAAATAGCGCAAAGGCAATGACAAGCATCACGACTGTAGATACTAATGTCAACCATGCATTGATACCACGAAGGCAAAATGATAATGTCTTATTATAGGTATTCTCTAACCACGGTAGAAATGAATTCTGAAATCCAAATGATGCAGGCCTCAGCACAAAGTGATTAAGGATCGATAATACGACTGTTATGATCAATAGATTTCTCATCCAGATCACACCTCCGATATGAGAAACTGCTGCAATTATCAAGCATATGATAACACCCTTAAGCACATTCATAGTCTTACGACGTCTACCGATAGCGTCATCAGCTATGGTATCCACTTTCATAAATCTACTCGTGAGTACAGGATTAATAATCAATGCGACGAATAGTGAAGAGGTCAATACAATGATTAACGTTATGGGCATATACTGCATGAAGATACCCATCATCCCAGGCCAGAATAATAATGGGAAGAAAGCAGCAAGTGTAGTTGCAGTAGATGCAATTATCGGCCATGCGACCTCTCCTGCTCCGTACTTGGCAGCATACTTGCCGTCATGTCCATTCTGCATATATCGATAGATATTCTCTACGACAACGATCCCATTATCTACAAGTAATCCTAATGCTAATATCAGTGAGAATAGCACTACAACATTCATTGTAACACCAAATAGATTAAGAATCAAAATTCCTGTAAGCATAGATAATGGTATCGCCATACCTACGAATATGGCATTACGCAATCCTAAGAAAAATAAGAGTACCATAATAACAAGTATGACTCCTGAGATAATACTATTCTCAAGATTACTTACTTCACTTCTTGTATATACGGAGAGATCATTAAATAGACTTACTGTTAAGTTCTCTGGGAGATTAGATTCTTCTCGCTTAAGTATTTCTTTGAGTTTGTCAGCTGTAGATAGTAGATTTTCTCCACTTCTCTTAATGACATCTAATGATATTACAGGCGACTTACCAGATCTTGAGTATGAAGTTCTTTCTTCAAATCCATAGATAACATCGGCGATATTTCTAAGATAGATAGATCTCTGGTTCTCCGCTTTTACAATAAGATTTCTGACTTCATTTATATCTGAAAATTGTCCTATTATTCTTATAGCTCGTCGGTTGTCATTATTGATTATCTCACCTCCTGACATTGTAATATTCTCTCTCGCAATAGCACCTTCTATATCATCGAAGCTCACCTTCAGTGATTGCATCTTATAGAGATCGACATTAATCTTAACCTCCCTGTCTAATGCACCAAACATATCTGCTCTCGATACTTCTGATATATCTTCTATCTTATCTTGTAGGTACTCTGCATATTTTCTGAGATCATCCATCGGATACTCTCCAGAGATATTAATAGTTACGATGGGTATCTCCGCAAAATTTAGTTCTTTGACACTTGGTTCTTGATCGAGGTCATTAGGTAATTCATCTTTGGCTTTATCTACGGCATCTTTGACTTTTCTGACGGCAAGATCTACATCCATATCACCATCAAATTCTGCAACTATGGCAGAGAAATCTTGTACTGATGTAGAGATAATTTTCTTAAGCCCAGTGAGAGAATTGATTTCTTTCTCTAATGGTCTGGCAATCAAGTTTTCTATCTCCTCTGCAGAATTACCAAAGTAAGGCGTATTAATAAATATCTGAGTCATAGACGCTTCAGGGTACTGCTCTTTAGGCATATCCTGATACGCCTTTAGCCCGAAGATTAATATCATCACGACGAGCAGAAAAATACTTGTAGCATTATCTACGGCCAGTGAGGTAAGTGTAAATTGTCGCTTGTTATTGTCCTTGGTTTTACTCATTAGAATCAGTTGTTTCTTGTATAGGGTCAACTAATGTATTTTCTGATAAGCCAGCACCACCTTTGATAATGATTTCATCATTTGCATTAATACCAGATAGGATAATGACTTTATCTATAGATGATTCTCCTAATTCAATACGTGTTTTTTGAGCTATCTTTTTGTTGTCTTTAGTGACAACTCTGTAGACGTATTTTTGTCCGCTGACTTCTTCTTTGATAATATCGAGAGGTATAGCGATAGCGTTCTTTTCTTTATAGTCATTGACTTTTACTATTGAGAGCAAGTTTGGTTTCAGTTTGCCCTTTAGACTACTTGTATATAATTCTATCTTGAATGTCCTATTAGACGGGTCTATGGATCGTCCTATCATTGATATTTTATTGGTGGTTGTCATATCGAGAGCAGGGTAGTAGACTTCTACCTTATCACCTAATTTCACACTACCTAATAGTGACTCTTGTAAGTCAGCGACTATTTTTAGTTTGCCAGTATTAAGAATGCTCACGATAGGCATACCTGGGCCGGCGATCTCACCTTGGCTAAGGTACTCAGCATCTATGACGCCAGAGATAGGAGCATAGAGGTTCTTCTTTTTGATTTGTGATTGAAGTGTCTCTACTGACTTCTGTAATCTCTCCATATTATTCTTGGCTTGGAGTACTTGTATCTCAGAGCCTATATCCTGACTCCATAGTCTTGCTTGTCTTTCGTATACTGTCTTAGCGAGTGATAGTGATGTCTGCACTTCAGCTACTTGAGTCTCGATAGTCTCGATGTCAGTGACTGCGATAAGGTCTCCTTTATTGACGTACTGACCTTCTTTTGCATTGAGCCTCATAATTCTGCCTCCGATATCACTACTTACGCTGACCATATCTTCTGCCATTACTTGCCCTTCCACTTCAGTATATCTTGTGAATTCTGCAGCTTGGACTATTTGTGATTTAACAGGAATTGCTGCTTTTTCTTTAGGTGGTTCTAATGCCAGGATCTCTTTAGTGACTGCATCTATTTGTTTCTCTATGTCTCTGACTTCAGCTTTCTTTTCTGAAAGATATTTTTTCTTGTCTTCTAATTTTTCTGGAATACCTTCTTGTTTACATGCTATTGCAAGTAGGACTACTACGCTTAATAATATGCTTTGTTTGATTTTCATACCTAAGTTTTTGTTGGAGTATGTATGGATTGGATGTGTCATTATGATTGAGTAATATTATTATAAAGTACCTAATGCAATTTCGAGATCAGTCTTTGATGTCAATAATTCGTAGAGGGCGTTGATGTAGTTAGATTGTGCCAGATACAACTGTTGTTCTGCTTGTGTAATCTCCAGACTTGAGCCGACACCTTCTTTGAACTTTATCTGTGTCTTACCGTAGATACCCTCTATGATAAGTAAGGTTCTTTCTCTATTGGCCAAAGTATTTTTAGCTCTTTTTAGATTAAGTTGAGCTGTTCTTACTTGCAGATCCACTGCACGTTCAAATTCTGATTTCTGTATCGCTATTTTATCAAGTTCTATTTCTGCTCTTTTGATTTTGCTTTTTCTTTCATTGCCATCATATATCGGAACATTGACGCCCAGACTTACTGAAGCTTGTGGTATCCATCCTAATGCATTATTGTCAAATAGATTATTACGCTGTAGCGATTCATTAAAATTGGCTCTTGCAGTGACGCTAGGTAGGTAGCCTTTCTTTAACCTTTTTACATTAAGTTCATTTATGGCATAGCCCATTTCTATCTGGTTGTATTCTGCTCTCTGGGTGTAATCTATACTTGCTTCCATGTCGATGTCTTCTACAGAAAGTATGTTAACTAAGGTTTCAATATTTTCAGAAAGCTCTATGTCATCATTGATAGGATAGTTCATCTGAAATTTAAGAAGGTCCTTGCTGATATCTATGATGTCATCTAAATTTTCGTAATCCGTTTTGATATTCTCTACTGATAATTCTAATCTCTCAACATCTAAGTGCTCAGCAAAACCACTTTCAAAACTTGCAACAGCTTGCCTTAGTGATGACTCTACGTTACTCATGTTTTTCTCTAATGTCTTTTTGTTTTCTTTGGCGATCAGAATATTCATGTAAGCTTTAGTAACATTAGAAGTGATTTCTTCCTGCTTTACATCCAAGCTTTTACTTGTAAGCTCTCTGAATAATTTACTTGCCTCAAGACCTACAGTGTACGACCCATCGAATAAAACCATGCTTGCATCCAAATTAGCGGAGACATTATGTTTCTGAAAAATTGTAAATTCAAATACATCTGGAGGTCCTACGTATGGTTCTACGCCTGCTACCTCTTCAGCTTCCAGTACTTGATACACTGCTGGAGTTATAAAATCATCTACTGGACTGACAGGTACAGCAAAGTAGTATTGGTAATTTAACCTACCACTTAACTTAGGCATAACATAAGATTTGAATTCTGAGATCTGAGCTTCGGCATCTCTGACCTCAAGTTGAGCCATTTTCATTTGGTTGCTATTTTCTATAGCATAGTCGATAGCTTCTTCTAATGTAAATGACAATTGCCCGATGGCCATCTGGCAACTCATAATCAAAACTAATGGCAGTAAGATTTTTATACCTTTTGACTTAAAAGTCGCAAAGAATAATCCTGTAGTTGGTATTATCTTAGTCGTAGATGACTTATTATATTTATCTAAGTTATAGACGTTCATAGTGCTATATTCTTTAGTTGTTTATTTAATTCTTTTCTACCGTGATCGTTAATGATTGCATGTAAGTGATAACTAATAAAGGCACCGAACAAATCACTTATGAGATGTTCTTGGTTGTCAATGCCATCTTCGTCCATGCACAATCTTACAATGCCGAAGTAAATTTTAGAGATCATTGATTCATCTAATTCTGATCTGTATAAGCCTTCTTTCTGGCCACGCAGTACATTCTTCTTTATGACTTCTTTCATAAATCCAAAATGAGTATTCTCTACAAAATCCCAGACCATAGGATGATATTTCTTTATATCGTATGTGAGTTTAGGCTTCATGATGCGTAGTGTCTGCAATACCATATCTGCTATCATTGCCATCTCTTCAATGGCGTTGTCAGCTTTCTTAGAAATTTTTTTTACTTCTTTATGCTCATTTTTTATAAATGTCTCTATGACTATAGCGACAAGGCTCTTCTTGTTTTCTACATGTGTGTAGATCGTCTTCTTAGATATGCCCATCAGTCTGGCCATGTCGTCCATGCTGACACTCTTAACACCATACTTCAGAAACATAATTGTCGCAGCTTCTATCAGTTTATCTCTCACGCTCATATCACAAAGTTAGTAAAATAAACCGTAGAAACTATAATTGGTTTAAAAGTTTCCTTAGTTTTTTGTCAACTAATTTGTAAAATGTATTGGGTAGGGAGGAGGTTCAGAATTTTTGTAGATTCTGTTATTTGTGATGCAATTGTGTATCTTAATGTTGTCCAACTGTTTATAGTGGGTATTTACTTAATGTCTCTAATAATGTGTATGAAGAATTGTCCAAATTGTAAAGAAGAAGTACCGTCACAATATGACATATGCTGGAATTGTAACTATAACTTTATCTCAAAGAATATACATAATTTCGAATCTACCGCTGATCGATATATCGTAGAACCCAAAAAGCTCAAGTGCTTAAGGTGTCAAAATGCGATGAGTTATGTCAAAAGTATAGGTATTGCAGAAATGCCAACATGGTCATTATTTGGTGATGACGGCCATTCCTTTAACAAGAATAATTCTTTCGATATATACATGTGTCTCAATTGTTATAAAGTTGAATGGTTTGCTCCTATGGTGGTGAAGCACCCCGATTCTGATTAGTTTCGTATTGCTGGACTTAGTGGAGTAGCTTATATCATTTTACTTGAAGCTGCATTGCATTATTATTTGCTTTGACAGATTCTCTTTTAATGAATTAAATAATTCTTGTTTTAAAAGATATTACATTTATCGTATGATAGGAATAGGCGTTATGTCAGGCAGTTCTTTAGACGGATTAGATATTGTAGCTGTAGAATTTATAGAAGGAGAGGATCTGTCATGGAAGGTTATTGCGTACGAGACTTACGACTTAGATGATGGTATTACTGGCCGACTTTCCACAATCACAATTATGACTGCTGCTGAGATTTTCAGATTGAATTCTGATTATACTTTAGTTATAGCTGGCCAGTTACAGCAGTTTATTTTGGATAAGAGATTACAGCCTAATTTTGTTGCGGTACATGGGCATACAGTTATGCATTCTCCAGAGTATAAGTCTTCATGGCAGTTACTCAATGGAGGACTATTGGCGTCTACTATTAATTGTGATGTAGTCTGTGATTTCAGAAATAATGATATGGCTAAGGGAGGTCAAGGGACGCCGATGGCGGTATTGGTAGATCGTGATCTATATCCTGGATTTGATTACTATGTTAATCTTGGCGGTATTGCTAATATTAGTTTTCTCAAGGAAGGGGTATGGAATGCCTATGATCTCTTCCCATTTAATCAAGTACTTAATCATTTCTCAAGAAAAGTAGGGCAGCCGTATGACAAGAATGGTGTGATTGCTTCTCAGGGAAAAGTAGATAAAAATTTACTAAGCCAGTTACTTACAGATCCTTATATCCTGAAGCCATTTCCTAAGTCTATTGATAATGATTGGGTAAAGACATATTGGATGGATAGAATTAATAAGTACAACTTATCGAGCGCAGATGTGATGCGTACCTATGTAGAATTCGCAGCAATGTATTTCAGTAATAATATTACGAAAGGCTCAAAAATTCTTTGGAGCGGTGGCGGGGTACATCATACCTTTTTTATGAAAACCTTAGAGTCTAAAGGTGTGGATGTAAATATTCCCGATACTACAATAATAGATTCTAAGGAAGCGGTACTGATAGCATATGCAGGATACCTGCGATTATGTGGTAAGCCAAATTTTGTTTCTTCTGCCACCGGTGCTTCTGATAACGTAATCGGAGGAGCTGTATACAAAGGTTAGAGTAGTGATGAGTTAAATTAGTGATGAGTTATGAGTGTCATTAGTCAATAGTGATGAGTGCCTGCAGTGATGAGTTATAAGTGAGAATCCTTGATACTTGCTCAAACAAAAAGTGACTTACTGCGATTCTAAAACGGAGATCTTTCGACTCGTTCCTCCCTCAAGATGAAAAATGTAACTCATTACTCATAACACATAACACCTTACTCCTAACTCATACTCATAACTTATACTCATAACTCATAACTCCTATTCTTAACTCATAATTCATAACTCCTAACTCATTACTCATTACTCATACTCATAACTCATAACTCATAACTCATAACTCATAACTCCTAACTCCTAACTCATAACTCATAACTCCCAACTCATAACTCCCAACTCATAACTCCCAACTCATAACTCATAACTCATAACTCATAACTCCTAACTCCTAACTCCTAACTCCTAACTCATTACTCCTAACTCCTAACTCATAATTCATAACTCCTAACTCCTAACTCCTAACTACCCAACTTGTAACTAGCAAATTACCATTTAAGCAATAGTCGCTGAGCCGTAAAGCCAGGTCCAAAACTCAACATTAATCCGACATCTTCTTTCTGTGGATTCTGTGATATAAATCTCTCTAAGACATAGAGCACAGTAGCGCTGGACATATTGCCATATTCTCTGAGGATCGCTTTAGTATTATCTATGTTCTTGCCGAGAGAGCCAAATAACTTTTCTATTGCATTAACGATCTTCTTGCCACCTGGATGGAATATTAGGTGATCTACGTCGTCTATAGTCATATCGTGAGATTCTAAGAAGGGATGTACGATCATAGGAAAATGTTCTTCTATTTTGTCTGGCACATTTTTGTCAAGTACCATCTTAAGTCCATTATTAGTGAGGTCAAATCCCATTGTATGTTCGGAGTCATAGAAGTGATACATGGCATCACCTATTATTTCTGGTCCTACTTCATCTTCGTAAGATGAGAGGATAGCACAAGAACATCCATCGCCGAATATTGCGGCACTTACGATATTAGTGAGAGAAAAATCATCCATCTGAAATGTAGCAGTAGGGCTCTCGATAGCTACGATGAGTGCTCTCTTGTTAGGGTTAGCCTTGAGGAAGCTATTAGCATAGATCAAAGCAGATACACCGGCGACACATCCCATTTCTGTAACTGGAAGTCTTACGATGTCTTGTTTCATCCCGAGCTTATTAATAAGATAAGCATCTATGGACGGTATCATAATGCCTGTACAACTTACGCTTATAATATAGTCTATTTCATCGGCTTTTAGATTGGCTTTTTTTAGTGCTTTGATTGCAGTTGACTCGGCAAGATCGGTGCACTCTCTTTTATATATTAGATTTTTTTCTTCAAATGAGCTAGCTGTAAATACTTCCTCTGGATCCATTATAGAATAGCGCTTATCTACTCCAGCGTTATTAAATATTATCCTTGCTTTTCTCTGATAGCTTTCATCATGACCCTTTAGCCATTCTTTTAATAAGGGTAATATATCGGGAGTCTCTCTTGAGTACTTAGGTATTCCTTTTACAACACTCGTTATCTTTACGCTCATGATTAATTTTTAATTATTTGGTGCAATGCTATGCGGATTGTAGTTGCTGATTTTAATTTTCTACTTTCCTATATCAGTATAAGTGTAAGCTGGTTCATTTGTTCTATATAGAGTCTAACTATATTACAATGGATAGAATATTATTCCTGATACCTTGATTATTGTTTTAGACTTCTGATGTTTTATATATCATCCATTGGTAGCGGAAAGCCCATCTCCATCGTATAAGACTTTTGCTCTTTAATTTACTGGCAAAATTCTCAAAATCTTTTCTCTTAAATCCTTTACGGATTGATAACTTACCATCTGCTTTCATCATATGATTATCTACAAATAATGTGATGATATGAAATGCAAAATATGCTAATGGATGCCTATGTAGATCATTGACGATAACACCTATAGTCGCTTTTTTTTCTAAAGTCTTAATAAATTTAAGTGCTACGTCATCTTCAAAATGATGTAAAAATAAGGTACACAAAGCAATATCATAATTGATATTTTGAAATTCTTGAGATAAGACGTCTTGCTTTAGATAGCTAATATTATCGTAAGATTCAGATAGTTCTATCGCGTAATCGATAGTCGCCTGATTAGCATCAATGCCTAAGAGTTTTAAGTTGTAGCCTTTCCGCTTACCGACTTTAGCTAATGCTCTGAGCATATCTCCATTGCCACAGCCCAGGTCTACGATAGTTATCGTTTTATCTTTAGGTATAGAGTGGAGTAATTTTAATACGCCTTTAATCGTTAGGTTATTACCACCGAGCCATTGGTTAATGGTAGCGATCTTATCCAGACTGTCTGTTAATATATCTCCTGACATATCTAAGTCGTCCATTATTTCCTCTTCCTTACTTCTGTATGTTGTATCTATCCACATATGTTATGTCGTCATGGGTTTTCCGTGAGTTTTTTTAATTATGAATGGGAGTAGAGGGGGCACTAATTTAAGCAAGATAATTGCAATATCGGATAGGATTTTTATTTTAAATAATCTTGCGATGATATGACCGGCGTTTAATCTTGATTGAAATTCTTTCTTCCAAGCTTTCTGGTAAGCAGATTCTAAGTCATGTCGGTTTTCTACTTTTTTATTATAGTAATCTAATATTAACCGAGATGCCATCTGTCCAGATCTTATCGCCATGCTCATCCCATTGCCTGCGAGAGGATGGATCATGCCTGCACTATCGCCACACATAAGCATGTGGTTCTCGATAGGTTTTTTAGAAGCAAAAGATACTTGACTTATCGTCATCGGATTATCAAAAGTTATTTTAAAATTACGGAATGCATCATTAAGGAACTTGTTCTGACTTATGACTTTATTCTGAAATTCTTCGATATTTTTATATTGCTTGAATGACTTGTAATCTGTTATGTAGCATACATTTATCAGCCCATTCTCTACTTTTGATAAACCGCAATAACCGCCTCTAAAATTATGAAGACTGACTTGATCATCAGGGAATTCTCCTTGGTAGTGTGCTTTGACCGCAAGGTAAGGAGAGCTCTGATTTATAAATGCTCTCGATAGCTTTTTGTCGAGATTGGATCTCTTTCCGAAAGCACCTATGGTAAGAGTGGATTTATAATTATTAGTATTAGTTTTTATAACAAATTCATCATTACTATACTGGATATCGGTAACGGTGTCATGAATGATTTCTGCCCCATAAGACTTGGCTTTAATCGCCAAGGCCTCGTCTATACAATATCTGCTTATACCAAATCCTCCAAGTGGAAGCTCTGCAGAGATCGTTCGATTAGATGCTGTACTTATCGTTAAGTTGGTGATTTTTTTGGCACCATGATCAAATGGGTCAAAGCCTAATTTTTTTAAATAGGGGAGTACCTCGTTGGATATATATTCTCCACATACCTTATGCTGAGGGTATTTATTTTTTTCTATTAAGAGTACTTTGATATTTTCCTTAGACAGATGTATTGCAGCCGTTAGACCTGCTAATCCTCCGCCTACTATGATAACTTGGTATTTCACGATATATATAATCTGATACGTAAGAATGGAGGTCTGTTATCCATTGTAGTTAGATGGAATTCTTAAGTTAACTGTCACTTCTTCTCCGACTAAGAAGGCGAAACTATTTCCCCATATATTAAAGCTTTCTCTATTTACTGTCGTGTCTCCTATTATATAGTGGTTTTCCTTATCTATTGAGAAGTTTATCGTATGCTTTTCACTTACGTCCTTAATTGTAAGAAGGCCGGTAACCTGATAATTATTGTCTTTGACTTTAGTTATAGATTCTGATTTGAAACTGATATTTGGATATTTTTCTGAGTGAAACCATTTTGAATTTCTGGCGTGTTTATCTTTGGTTTTATTTCCAGTCTTAATTGTTGCGACTTCTACTTTTACGTCCATAAATGAATTATCTAAATCATTATCAGAAAAATTAACCACTCCTGTAAGTCCTGTAAAAGTCCCCTCTGCTCTATTTGTAGAAAATTTTATTTCATACAGATCATCTACTTCATAACTAGATAGGTAATTATAAGTAGCAGCAATGCTTGCATAGGATAATAGAGCTGATATAAAGTAAGCTTTTATTGTCATGATTTATGCAGTTAACATAAGGTTGTGATATTAGTTTAAGCTTTTTGCATAATTAGAAATGAGAGGATGACTACTCTTCTTCTGTACTGGAAGGATTGTCAAGATTGTCAGCAATATACTCGTCGAGAATTTCCTCCAGATTAGGTTTAGGTACAAGACCTGAGAATCTCTCTACGATATTCCTCTTGTGTACGAATGCGATTGTTGGAATAGATTTAATCTTAAAATGTTGGCTTAATTTCGGATTCACTTCAGTATTGACTTTAGCTACGAGAGCTCTGCCGTCGTATTCTTCAGCAAGCTCATCGATGATAGGACTTAGGATCTTGCATGGGCCACACCAGTCAGCATAGAAGTCCAGCAATACAGGGATTTTAGATTCTACGACAATTTCATTATAGCTGTCATCGGTGATCTGAGTCGTATGATATTTGGGTTTCTTATTCCAGAACATTTATCTTATTTAATTCAATTCGATTCTTACTTGTAAATTATAGAACTGCATAAAATTGCACTAATTCTACATTAGACAATGTCGTCTTGCCAATATATTCTATAATTGCAGTCAATCTCTAAACTTAATATGTAATAATCTATTTTTCTTACTAAAATATTGTCTTGAAAGTATTTGTCACAGGTGCATCGGGTCTTATAGGCTCTCAGATAGTCAGACAGTTGGTCGCTGATGATCATCAAGTCTATGCTATCAGAAGAGCATCCAGTTCTATGCTGTTACTTGAAGGTATGGAAGATAAAGTGTCTTGGACTATGGGGGATATTTTTGATACACAGACGATGTACGAGATAATATCTGATGTAGAATGTGTTATCCATTGTGCTGGTGTGATATCAGAGAATGATAGGGCACTTATGTATGATGTCAATGTAGAAGGCACTGCTAATATCGTCAATCTATCTATAGAGGCGAGTATAAGAAAACTTATACACATAAGTTCTATAGCCGCAATTGGTAAGGCTAAGAATGGAAAGAAAATCAATGAATCGACGAAGTGGGAAGATGGTCCAAAGAATTCTAAATACGGAGAATCCAAGATGCTTGGTGAGAGAGAAGTATGGAGAGGGATGGCAGAAGGATTATCTGCAGTTATATTAAATCCATCTATAGTATTGGGACTCGGAGATGGAAAATCAGGATCGTCTGTAATCTTACCGTTAATATCTAAAGGTCCAAAACAATATCTTATGGGTGGTTCAGGATTTGTTGATGTCGTGGACGTCGCGAGATTCGCTGTTGCTGCTATGAAATCTGATATCGCAGGAGAACGATATATTATCTCTGGATATAACAAGAGCTTCAAAGAACTGACCTCTGATATAGCTGTGCAACTTAATGTGGCTCCTCCTGTCAAGCCATTAAGCCAATCCGCTCTTAATCTTATGAGTTGCTTAGATGGTGTCGCTTCCTTAATACCTGGTCGCAATAGAAAATTGACCAAGACAATGGTTATGCAAGCGATAAGAACGCTACAGTATGATAATGATAAATCTCGATCTGCATTAGATTTTGAGTATACCCCGTGGGAGAATACTGTTGAGAGATTATGTGCTGAGTACAACAATTCTCAAACGAGATTGAAATAATCACTATTATAATGACAAAAAAATGGGCAATCAAAAAAAATATTGATTGCCCACTTTTATTAGTTCTTAGATTCAGTTTAGTTCTTGACGAATTGTAGCGTCTTAGAAGATTGATTCATCGTGTCTTCAATTCTTATGAAGTACATTCCGTTCTCCAATGTTGAGACATCATAATTGTAGGAATTATTTGTCGTTCTGGATGCTAATGCCTCTCGACCTGAGTTATCAATAAAATTAATGTTGTAGTCTAATTGTGTATCCAAGTTATTTATTGATAGAATAGAAGAAGTAGGATTAGGATAAATAACTATGTCATCTAATGGATTTTCTAATTTACTTAATTCATTCTTAATCATCGATAGGGACCCCGGTTGGAAATCCATGTTGAGTACATTGGTATCTTTAGTTTTGTATTCCTTTACTGCAATGTAAGGTTTGCTGTCTACTAGTCGGATGCCAAGTATTTTTACATTCATATTTTCTGGTATATTCGAAAATACAACACCTCCATTGTTTGAGCTTGGACGCAGCATGCTTTTAATATCATCAAAAATTAGGAAATACTGAGTGCCATTACTTTCGTCTTTCACATAGAGATCACATTTTTCTGAGTAGTTGGTGAAGCGATCACAATTTATCCATCCGAGTTGATTGATAGAAGTGATATAACTTGAGAAGCCTCTACCGTCGACTTTTCCTGTTTTTTCGTACTCCAGCTCTAATGCTTTGTTTTTAAGATCATTTAATGACCTCTTGATAATACCACCTACTATATTAGCGACTTTGTATTTGCTATAATCTGTTTCTTGTATTGTTATGCGTCGTTCTCTTTTTATATTACGCATCTCATTACCAAAAGCTTTTCTAAAGAGCTTTTTATCGTCGATCTTAAGCGTCAATCCTCTATCAAGGATGGCATTAAACATTCTTAGGATTTGATACTCTGATCTCTTGTCTATGTGTTCTTTGATCTTAAGGATTCCTGATTTAGCTTGTACTTGAGCATGGATTTCTTTAAAGTCTTTTTTGTATTGCCATATTTGACTTATTCTATTAGTCACCTCTACATTCCAGTCGGCGAGTTTTGCTTCTTCTAATGGTTTTTGTATGTAATAATCTGATAGAGCTTTTTCGTAGTTTTTATATTTCTCTTCATATTTCTTATAGTCTGCAGGAAACCCATATTTTGGCTTTGAAGGAGGGTGAGGCATTTTTCTAACTTTTGGCCTTGCAGGCAATTTTTCAAAACTAAGGACGGGTTTTTTAAGTACGCCAAAATCATAATTTAATAGGTCATCAAAGTTTAAACCTATAATTAGATCTTCTTTTTTGATGTCGGTCGTACCTATATTTTGGTTGGCTTGTGACCAATCTAAATTACCGTTTTCATCATTTTCTGCATAGAATAATTCCATCCCATCTTTTGTCTCTTGTAATGGATATATGATCTCTAATGACTGACCTTCTCTTAACGCGACTTCTTTTCCATCTGCTGTTGCATTTATGTACATCATGCCGCCAGTCTCCAGCATCTCTCCCTTGCTATGTGTAAATAATCCTTCTGATATGAAATCCGAATAAGTAAATGCTTCCTTAATCTCTATTGTTACATTGGCGTCCCCGATAGGACTTCCGTCTGCAAATGTGAATGCGTTCTCTGGTATGATGACAGTACTGCCTGCATCGCAGTCAATGACTTGTTCTTGAGTTACATCAAGATTGTAATGTTGGATATTTACTTCATGAGCTGTTTCAATTACATCTCCTATGTCTTCATAGTCATAAGCATGTGTAAGAATTTCTACACGGCGATTTTTTTGTTTTGCACTGGCAGTGTTTGTCTCGTCTAATAATTGGGTTTCACCTTCCCATACGATTTCCATTTGATCTATAGAAGCACCATGGTCTACAAGCTGCATAAGAACACTTTCTGCTCGCTTCTGAGCTAAAGCTTGATTGTACTCTTCAGTGCCATCTTGATCTGTATGGCCGATGATTTTAATTTCGAAATCTGAATGACTAATTAGTTGATCGTAAATGTCAGTAATTGATGTTTCGTATTCTTGACTGAGATTGTGATCATCAGAATCGAAATAGACAAAATTTTGAGTAGTGTTCTGAGCTTGAAGAAAAGTGCCTAATAGGAGTAGGCAAAACAAGGATAAAGTAATGTTTTTCATACTTTAAGAAGTTTTGTGATTAGAAAATATCGCTGTTATACCATTTAAATTTTCAGTTGATGCAATAGATTTTAATTTGAGGTGATAAAGATCGCTGCGAAAAACACAGTAATAGCAGTAGCTATTGCGAGTATTTTCAAAGCAGAGATTTTTTATCTCAAACAAAATATACGCAGTGGTCGGAAGTTTAAATGGTATTATAATCTATGCCTACGTTAATATAACACATTATTACAATAATTATTACATCATAGCACAGCCTAATTCTAAGATTCTGAAATCTATAGTTTTGGTGTAAGCATTCTAATATTATACACCACTTAAATTTAATGGTGAGATGTAGTTACCTCCTACCTAATATTAGAATCCCTTCTACGAGACCTGCATCGAATGTGTAGTAGGGACAAGCTGCAGTTTTAAATTCAGTCGTTTTTCTTGTCTTTTGATTGAAATTATTTGTTTGTGAATCTTGTGAGTCAACATTTTTTGTAAGCATGTAGCCACGTGGTTGTGAGATTTGTAAGTACAGACTTTTGATACGAGTTGAAATTCTATCAAATTGATATTTGCCACTTGTGTCAGTCGTTACTGATTGTACAATTGATTCATTGGAGGCATCTATAAGATTTATTTTTATATCTGCCATCATAGGTTCGCCATTATTCAGAAGACCATCAGCATTGGAGTCTGACCACACAGTTCCATTTGGTCCCGATGTTGTACCGTAGCCAGGGGACGGGTGGAAGTATGTCTCCTTAATACCAATGTCTGTTGTTAAATTAATCTCACTGGCCCCTAAACAAATAAAGCTTGTACGACCTTTAATTGATTGGCTATTCCATCCGAATACCTCAACTACGTCACTGTCTCGTGTCTCATCACCGCCTACGTTAGGCCAAAGAAATTTGTATCTCCCGGTAGGGTTGAGTATTTCTATTTGAACAAAGTAGTCTGCTGCTGCAAGCTTACTGAATAAGTAATTCCCAAACTCATCAGTAATTGTTGTATCGATAAGTGATTCTTCTCCAGTCATAAGGTTGATATGATACAACTTTATTATAGCGCCTTGTATGGGTAAGTCTGATCCGTCTAATATATTCATTATACCAAATTGTCCCTCATTATCAAGCCACACTTGATTTCCAATAGCACCTCCTTTATAAAAGCCAAAATCTAATTTCTCATTATAGTCATAAGGGAAATTAGTGGATGTATTCAATCCATACTCATGCGTAATATCGCTATCTAAGCTTTCTATCGAAAAGCTCATTGAAGTAAGATCTACAGTTGCTAAGTAATCTGGATAGCTTTGTTCTATATTGATCTTAATGAAATAGTCACCTTCGTTTTCGATATCGAAATAGTACTCCCCAGTTTCATCCGTGACATATTCTTGTACTGTTATGCTATCTGTAAGACTTTTAAGTAATATTATAATTTCAGACAAGCCATTATCGCTGAAATCTTGAATGCCATCACCATCGTGATCTTCCCATATTCTGCCGAATACAGAATGGTCACTTGATCTCGATTCGAGTTCTGAAGTAGATTCTGTTAGGTTTAAATTGTTTGAATAAGAGGCTTCATCTTGTGGTAGTCTGTCTTTCTGGCAAGAAATAATCAGGCATATCGTTGTGAGGCTGTAGAAGAGATTTCTCATAGGGAAAGGTCGTTTTGTACTTATATGACAAGATTACGACACTTTACCCCTATGCGTCAGGGTTTTATATTCAGAAAAAAAGTTGATTGGTTGTGGCGATTAGTATCAGTTTCTCCTTCTTTTAGAACTATCCTTAATGGTATACTTAAAGTGTAAGCTTGCCGAAGTTTTTATAGAAGGAAATCTATTATCACTATTGAAATTTTGAGAATTTAAGGAGACGTTAGGATTTATTTGACGTACAGATGTGTAGGGTGCTGTTGCTACACCTGGAAGTACTTTGAACTCTATCGAAAATAAATCACTCAATTTTTTGTTGATACTTAGAGAGGCGTATATATCTAGATCTATGATATGGGTAATGATTGGAAAAAATATAAACCTGTATGGTGTGTCTTTATGATATCTGTATCCTGTTTGTAAACCTATTCCAAATCCAAGCTGAATTTTATTAAGATCTCCAAAATATCTTCCTGTTTCAAACCTCATAGAAATAGCAAATGAGTTTACAACTTCTCCATATACAGCTGTAGTTATATATTCGCCATTTTCATCGTAGTAGTCATATGCTTTTATCTTTTCAGAATTTGCATACGATAACTGGTTTATTGCAATTTCTTTGTAGGATGTATGGTTTTTAATTATTTGATAGCTGAAGCCTAAACCGAGTCTCTGAATAGGGGTGAATAACCTGGTAGTATCTACTCTAAGCCTCGTCGTTTCAGTCCCAACTTCAAAAACTCCAGAGCTAGCTGTGAGGTATTCTAAAAGTAAATCTGTATCGGAAATCGTGATTGAATTGTCTGTCAAAAATTCTTTTGATGGTGGATTGTAATTAATGCTCGCAGATATATTTACTTTTTTAAAATCTTTCTTTTTCCTCTGAGAGAATAATTCATTTGGTGACAGAAGAAATACAGAAAAAATTAAGGAAAGTATAATTTTCATAAGAATCAATTTTCCTTAAACTTAATACTTTTATTCGCTTTCTCTGTTCCTAACTCTCCTCCCTTAACGCAATAGGCGCCACTATCATCTCATCAGGAATCGCAAATCCATCTACAAATGACAGAGCATGAGGCTTAATCTCTTGATATAATTTACTGATCATCCTTCTGATCGCTTTAGTCTTGGCACCGACCATGTAGTCGGATTCTAAGTACCAGCCCTTATTCTCGTCTATGGCATTTAAAGCATAGAGTTGTACAAGAGAGGTCATTGCTTTTTTTGTTTTAGGATCATGAAGTTTCTCTATGTGGTTGTAGAAAGACTTAAGAGTTACTTGATCTACAAATGCATCAGCCAATTCCATCATATGATTTTGGACCTTAAGGAATGCTTGGAATGGATCGCCACCACGCTTGATGTACTTCTGCATACGTTCGCTAAGCGTGAGTAGAATTTTCCTTTTTCTGTAGTTAAAGGCATGGAAGTGAAACTTGGGATCGAGAAGGTGTTTGACATCAGTCTGTCTGCCGAATACAGGATTTAATTCATAAGCATCGTGTCTAGCTTTAGTGAGAATATATCTAAGTACAGCTTTGTATCCGTCATCATGGAATGATTGCTTGAACTCGGTCAAGAGTCCCTTAGCGACTAATTGCATAAGCACGGTATTGTCGCCTTCAAAAGTTGTAAATATATCTGTGTCGCCTTTCAGTTGTGCTATTCTGTTTTCGGATAAGAATCCTTTGCCACCGCATGCTTCTCTACACATTTGAATGGTGTGTGTGGCATGCCACGTCGCTTTCGCTTTGAGGCCAGCGGCTAGTGTTTCTATTTCGCGGGTTTCATCTTCGGTAGCATTGGTGTATTTGTCAGCAAGATCTCTGAGCGCAAAATGATACGCATAGGTTTTAGCGATAGCTGGAAAGAGTCTTTTCTGATGTGTAGGGTAGTCAATGATAATATTTTCTTGCATACCATCTTTAGGAGAGAACTGTCTTCTCTTGTAAGCATACTTAGTCGCTATGGTCAATGCTGTCTTAGCTGCGTTATTGCCCAGTAAGCCGACACATATTCTTCCTACTACTAATGCTCCGAGCATAGTAAAGAATCGCTTTGATTCATTGGCGATTGGGCTTTCGTATTTGCCGTCTGCTGAGATGCTACCATATTTATCCAGTAGATTGTCTACGGGTACTCTCACTTCACTGAACCACAGGCGTCCGTTATCTACACCATTCAGTCCCATCTTATGGCCGCAGTCTTCGACTTTGATATTTGGAAGCAGATTATTTTCTTTATCTCTTATCGGTACAAGTACTGCATGTACGCCGTGGCTTTTTCCATCTACTATGAGTTGTGCAAATACTGCCGCCATATGACTGTGGATGGCATTGCCTATATATTCTTTTCCAGAATTATAATTCGGAGAGTTAATAATTATCTCTTTAGTATTATGGTCGTAAGTGGCTGTCGTTTCTAAGTTTTTGACATTTGAGCCATGACCAGTTTCTGTCATAGCAAAACAACCGAGCAGCTCACACTTGTGTAATGCTTCTACGTATTGCTTATGATGCTTCTCAGTACCCAGCATGTATACTGCCCCTCCAAAAAGACCTATCTGCACACCAAACTTAATGGCTAAGCTGAGGTCGCCATAGCCGAGCATCTCGAATACTGCAATGTGCTTGCCGCCTTCTTGTAGCCCGCCATACTGTGTTGGGAATGCATATGCACTCATACCTTGGTCAGCGAGTGCTCTGACTTGCTTCAGAATATTAAGTCTATGGATATCTTTATCTGTCTCTTGAGTAATCGCGAATAGTGGATCTCTTAACAGCGTTCTTACTCTATCTTTTATTTTTTCATATTCGCCATCAAGTAACTTTTTTAATTCTTGAGAATCTATTTTGTCACTTGTATCTACTACTATGTTTTCTTCAGGAAATATTTTCTTGAGTAAGAGCTGCTCGCTATCAGAAGAGAGACCTAATGTTTCTTTTAGGTCATTGATGGAGTTATTAATTTCAGCTTCATCTTCTTTGTTGATAATAAGTCTATTGCTGGAAGCGATTTCTGTACCCAATTGCAGTAATGATTTTTTCTTATCTGAGCTGAAGTCTTTGCTGGCGTTTTTTAGTGCTTTTGCCCATTGCTTAAAAACTTCCTTGGAGGGTGGGTTTTTAGGGTTACACCATTTTATAAGGTATGCTTTATCTTCAGCTGATAAGAACTTATAGCCTTTTATTTTCTTATGGATCAGCTTTACTTCTGAGGGACTTAGAACAGAGTCCGACCATCCTACATAGAATATAGGTATAAGACTAAGGATGCCTGGAGATAATGTTTCTTTAGTTGCGGTATTCATTTTCTAATTCTTTAACTGTCCAAAAATAAAAATTATTCGTTTCCTTCTTAAAATCTGTTGAGAGGTATAATTGATTAGCTATACGATTATCCTTCTCCGTTTCTAACATTAAACCATGTGCTTTTGTTTGTATAGCATGATGTTTTGCACGATCTATCAGTGCCTTAGATATGCCTTGTCCTCTATGCTCTATATCTACGTATAGATCATTGAGTATCCATGTATTATTGAGACGTGTAGAAGTGAATGATGGGTACAGTTGTGTAAAGCCTATTATGTCACCTTTGTCGTTCTTAGCAATAAATATGACAGATTCTTCTCTTGTTATTCTTTCTGTGAGAAATGCTGCGGCAGCTTCAGGATTAGGCGCTTGTCTGTAAAATATTCTATAGGCTTCGAACATTGATGTTAAGGCCTGTATGTCTGCGAGTGTGGCTTGGATGATTTTCATCGGTTTATTTGTAGTTATTTTTTGGCTTTTTCTGCTAATTAATTTAAGGTGTTCTCTAATTATTCGCTAAAGTATGATTTTTATAAAATCATACTTTAGGGTGAGTTTTAATGATTGCCCAGATTCTATATTTGTTTCAAAATAACACCCATTATTATGAAAACATCTAAGAACAATTTAAACTTTAGTTATTCTAAGCTATTAAAAACTACTTCCAAGCCTACTCGGAGAGTAGGTCTGGTGATGCTGTCATCAGCAGCCTATGTTGTAATGTTATGTTTTATGACTGATATTACGCTTGCGGGAAGTGCTATTTGTTTTGCGGCCGTAATATCTTTCAGGTCATTGAAGATGGATATGCAAGACATTAATATCGATTTCGATATGTCAGATATCATTGCTGATTTAGAAAATGACTGGAGGTAAGATTATTATTTATATACTGTACGTATCTGCCTTAGGATAGCTTAGCTGGTTGCTGATTTTAGTCCGTTTACTAATTCATTCCCTTCTATCGCAAATTTTATAAGACGGCTTATAAGTTCTTGCTGACTTATGCCTGAGGCTTCCCAAAGCTTAGGATACATACTGATATCTGTAAAGCCTGGTATAGTATTAATCTCATTTATAATCAGAGAGTCATCTTCAGTAAGAAACATGTCGACCCTTGCCATTCCTCTGCACTCAAGGACTGTATACGTATCTAAGGATAATTGCTGGACTCTTTTTATTTGGTCATCAGATAGTTGAGCAGGTATGTGTAGTGCTGCACCCTCACCGTCTACATATTTATTATCAAAAGAATAAAAAGAAGACTTCGGTACGATCTCACCAGGTACGGAAGCTTGAGGCTCGCGATTGCCTAATACTGCACATTCTATTTCTCGACCTGCGATTTTTTGTTCTACGATAACTTTCTTATCAAATTCTAATGCATGCTTAAGCGCTGTGAAGAAACTCTCTTCGTTGTCTGTGTAAGCTACGCCTACTGACGATCCAAGGTTAGCAGGTTTGATGAATAATTCATGACCTAATTCTGCTACTATATTTTCATAGTCGATGCCATCTATGGAATTTCTTACTGTGATGCCTTTAGAGACTTTTATATTGGCGTCTCTTAAGATCTTTTTCATGATGTCTTTGTCCATGCCTAATACTGAGCCAGCAATGCCACAGCCCACGCAAGGAATGTTTGCAGTCTTGGCAAAACCTTGTATAGATCCATCTTCACCATAAGTGCCATGTAGAACTGGAAAGATTACGTCTATCTTACAGATCTCATTCATCGATAACAGTGATATCAGACTTTTCTTATCAGTATTCTGAGATAATAGAACATGGTGACTTGTATCGTTCAGCTCTATTTTATTTACGTCTTCCGCGTGGAGGAGTGATAGCCCTTTCTCATGGTAGTGCCACTGACCTTTCTTATCTATACCTACAAGTATCGGATTATACTTAGTCCTGTCTATAGATTTTATGACGTTCTGCGCTGACAGTAAGGATATCTTATGCTCTGGAGATCGACCTCCGAATAGGATGGCCACATTAATTACAGTACTCAATTCATTAAATTATGTACCACAAAAATACCAAAAAATATAGGTCATTCGGCAATTAACGTATAGTCGTTATACTAATTACTAAATGTTAATAAATTGCTTCACCCAGCTCGATTTTTCTCATCAGCACCAATCTCTTTGTTTTTATAATTGTGCTCTTTTAATTTGCCAAAGTTATAACTGACTGATAGTCTCACATAATTTGTATTCCATCGTCGAGCGAAATAGATATCTGTTTCTCCGATACTATAATCTCCCGCAGCACGAGTAGTATGAAAAATATCGTTAACAATAAGTTGGCATTTAAGGGCATTATCTATAAATGACTTATCTATTGCCAAGTTCATATTCCAAGAATTTTTTCTCTGATACAGTCCTTCATCATTATCACCTAAGTAGTAAAAAGACATCTCCAAGTTAAACCAATCTTTAACTGGCATTCTATTAATTGAATACAGATATAAGTTTGGCTTAGAACCAACATCTTCGAAACTATATACTCTATCAATAATATTGGTATATCTAAGGCTTGCTGTATTGGTGGAACTTAGCCATTTCGTCTCAAAATTCCTGGATATGGAGGTGAAAAATCTATGTGTTTCATCAAAATTTAATCTGATTAGAATATAGCTTTTGTCATCAGTTCCTCTAACTGCTCCACCGCCGAAAGGATCAGTAGTATAGGAGTAACCAAATCTGATATTTGTTTTATTAAGTTTAGTGTTTAACTCTATGGACTGTGTCTTCTCTGGGATAGATTCTGGATTGCCTTGTATAGAAGTATACGGATCCTGATAGAACGGAATAGGATTGAGGCGTCCATATGGCACTCTACGGATTCTTGAAGTATAAGAAAGGTTGATTGATTGGTTATCCGAAAAAATTTTTGTCAATGATAGCTGAGGGAATACATTAACATAGCGGTCACTTATATTAAGTCCTTCGTTCTGTGATAGCTTTAGTTTGTAATTTGTGTATTCGCTTCTTATACCTAATGAGTATTGAAGGGTCGCATTTATTTCTGAACTGAAGTTCAAGTATGCTGCTGATACAGATTCGTCATAGCTGAATTGATTAGATAAATTTGAGTCTGCGATAAAGTTACCCTGATTGTCTGCTACTAAGAATTTAAAGTCAGAGCTATTTCCTACTTTACTGTATCTGCCACCTATTTCTATAGAGCTATTGTTTCCAAATCTCTTGGTATAATCTAATTGTCCTGAGACAATATCAATATCTAATTCTGTTATGTTCTTAAGA
>Ga0209187_1001321_pt1 | contig 29691 bp, 27 predicted proteins | sample BantaG_FD_187430 | JGI IMG/M metagenome (GOLD analysis project Ga0209187, IMG submission 187430) | Marine algal microbial communities from Bantry Bay, Ireland - BantryBay_4 metaG (SPAdes) (version 2) | ecosystem: Host-associated > Algae > Red algae > Unclassified | place: Bantry Bay, Ireland...
GGGTCTCAGATCACTGGAACAAGTAGTCTGTAAATACGGAGGTTAGAAACCGCCATGGTACGTTAAAGCGTATGCCTGGTGGTGTGGAGGGACAGCGGTTACGGCCGCTTCCTATCCGATTAGCCACTGGTGAAACCCGTGGCGGAGTTAAAGAATTGACAGGCAAATTTGGCGTGGATTTTTGTTAATCATGCCAAATTTATTCCCTCCAAGCCGATGTATTTTTGAGGGGAATCGTGCCAAATTCAGGACAGAAGGAGATCATGTCCATCCTGCACTATCTACGCATCGTGTTCAAGACGGAAAAATTCATGTGTATTTAAAATCCTAAGATCCATTAATCCTATCTATCCCAATTCAGACAATTTTAAATAATGATGCGTTGCAATCGTTTTGCCATAAATACCCTAAGCTGTCTGAATTAGGATTTCAGGATCTAAAGATTCTAGGATTCATATCTGAATGATCCCAGCTTTTTTTATAAATAGAATCACTATAAATAGGGATTTCTTTCAAATAAAATACTGCTTATTTTGTGAGTCAACAATTCCACTCTTATGAAATTTATGGTCGGTTCAACACAAATTGCATTTCTCTTATGTTGTCTTCTAGCCACTTCTGGAAAAACACAATCTAGTGGATCAGGAACAATATCAAATTACGGTATCGTATGCGGTAATAATGTGTATTGCTCTGATACGGGTCCGAATTCAGCTCGATTTTATTACGTCGCTCCGCAAGACGGGCAATTGTCTATCAGTGGATTTGCTGATCCTGGTGTCATCACTTGTTGTGGTACACCTTACCAGATGAACTGTACGGGTGGATTTAGAAAGTTAAGAGCTCCTGCCAACATCCATAACTTCAGTGCTCTATCAACTACTGGATTTCTGGATTGCATCAGTGCTGGAGATTCTATCGAGATTAATTTTAATGGATCTTTTGGTACGTACGGATTTAATGCCACTGTCATTCCTGACCCCATAGCTAACGATGCTGAACCCAATGATTGGTTTTCAGATGCTAATTCACTTATTCCAGGAAGTAGTTACAGTGGCCATTTGCGTTATGGCATTTACGCCTATGACAATTATGATTTCTATACATTTATCGCTCCAAGCGATGGTCAATTGACATTGCAGGTCTACTCAGAAGAGGAATTCAACATACAATATTACACACAGGATAGTATATATCGTGGAGGAGATAGAGTCAATATGAATCCCTATACTTATGTCCAAAGCTGTCTTGCTGAAGGCGATAAAATTTTTCTTCTTTTTAGTACCGCATTTAGTTGTACCGGGTATCAATTTGATGTAGAATTTACGCCCCCAATTTTTGGTAATGATGTTGAACCAAATAACAATAAGGAGAGCGCGATAGCAACAAACGATATTTTTGGCTGTATTGGTCATGGCCTCTCTTCTCCAGTTCCCCCAGATGCCTCTGATTTTTATACATTACCATATTTAACAACTTCAGACAATCTGGATTTTGAAGTCGAGCTTTCTGGTGGCCAAGGCCAAGCCTTGTTTAGAATTAGAAGTCTCAGTTTCAGTGGGTTCTCACAAACATTAGGGTTTGTTAGTAATTCGACGGCAAACTATACTTTCAATCCCCCATTCGACGATCAGTTTTTTTTAGAAGTCTATGCCTCGAATGGAAGTTGTGGAGATTATCGTGTCACGCTCGACGGCTGTGTTAAAGAGTTGACTTTGACGGGTACTGAAACTGACATTGTCGGTATAGAAAGTGATAGTCTCATTATATCTACACAACAATTGAAATCGACAGCTCTCGTTGATTATGATGCAAAAAATGAGATACGCTTAGAGTCTCCATTTGAGGTGGAGCTTGGAGCAGTATTGCATGCGTTTATTGATGGGTGTGATGATTGATTTCTTGCCTGTCTGAACATCAAAACCTGAGAATTATTCAATTCTTGATATAACGACCTCTATCGACATTGTTAAATATGCATTGTGTTGTAACTAGTAAGATCTTATCAGCGTATTGTACAAAAGACTTACCTTTATTTTATGAGGATTTTGATCATTTTATTTTCTGTTCTTGCTTTGGGTGTCGCTAGTGTCTTTGGAGTAGAATTGCACCAAAATGCCAAAGAGAAAAATAAGCTTCAATATGACTATGCTGAAATCAATCGAGTTAATTATGGCTTATTTAATCTCCAACTCTGGAAGGAGAAAGCCTTAGATATTTTTACTAAACGAATAAGTGAGTTTAAGGTAAGCCCTAAGGCGTATGATGGATTAGACGCACAGATAAGTGTATTTATCGAAAAAATGTTTGATGAATACCTGTTGTCAGGAAAGCTGGTTGACGAAATAGCTACCGGCTTTGCAGAAAATAGCAAAATTCCACAGATGTTCATTGACGGTATCAAAGATCAGGCTAAAGAAGCCATGAAAACAATGGATTTATCCAAACAAATACCAGTCATCACCAAACAGATATCACGAGAGATCAGAAAAAGCGAGCCGCAGCTTCGAAAAATTATGCAAGACGAATTAATGGGTCTCGTCCTAGTTGATGAAGAAGAAAATTATGTCGAAAGACGAACAGTTATTTACGAACAATATGGTTTTGATAATATTGAAGAAACGAGAACATCCATCGTTGATCAAATTAGTTCAATCGATAACAGAAGTGGAGAACTCATCAAATTCATCATTATCAGTCTAATTCTTGCATTTTTTCTGGTATCCCTATCTTTTAAACATGTTGACTATTCAGGAGTTGTTTTAGTCTTTACAGGAATATGCATTGTCCTTCTTGTTCTAGGAGTCACGCTTCCCACAATTGATTTGGACGCACGGTTGAATGGATTTAGTATAAATTTAGTCGGTGAAGAGATCGCCTTTGATGAACAAGTGCTTTACTTTGAGAGTAAATCTATCCTTGGTGTCACCAAAACATTATGGGATGGAGCAGGTCTTGATCTTAAGATTGTAGCAATATTGATCTTTCTATTTAGTATAGCTTTCCCATTTTTAAAGTTGTTACTTTCTGTAATGTATGTGTTCTGGGATGCAGCCAAAACCAACAAATTGGTTCAAGGTATTCTCTTTTATTTAGGCAAATGGAGTATGGCTGATGTCTTTGTGATTGCCCTTTTTATGGCATATATAGGCTTTTATGGTCTGGTGACATCGCAGCTTAGTGGTATTGCCAATAATCAAACAGGTTACGCTGTTGAAACGCTTAATTATACAAAGCTTGGTCCAGGTGTTTTGTTTTTTACATCGTATGTTATATTATCTGTTATAACAAGCATAATTATCAACAAACACCACAATAAACAGCATTCTTAAATATCGAGTGTTGGTAAGCATAAAAACCATTATATTTACCCCTTTTAAAGCTCATAAAAGGGCTTTATGCTAAACGAAATGTTAGTTCATCCCGTCCCCAATGGCTAAAGTTTTCACATCAGATTTAACATTTGAAAAAGTATTCAAAGAATACTTTAATCCTTTGGTGAATTTTGTCAATAGCAACATCAATAATTGGGAAGATTCTAGAGAGATTGTCCAGAACACGTTCACGAAAATTTGGGAAGTGAAGGATAGACTTGATATAGACTCATCATTAAAGTCATATCTGTATCAAGCAACTCGTAATGGAATGATTGATTTCATTCGTTCTTCTAAGAGAAGCCAATCATTAGTAGATGACCTTAAAAAGGATAGTATCGAGGTGGAAGAAGATTCGCGCAAATTGGATTCTATGCTCATCCGGCAAGAGATATATCGAGCTATGGATACGCTAAAACCAAAGAATAAAGAAATATTCAGATTAAACAAAATAGAAGGTCTTACTCATAAGGAAATAGCTGCTCATTTGGGCATTTCTGTGAGATCTGTTGAGGATAATATAAAGAGGGCGACACAAGTCGTCCGCGAAGTATTAACAAAAAGTGATGTTTTAGTCAACTAAAAACTGTGGGTATATATGGAATGAGCAGTCATATATGTGAAATCTTACCCGTTTAAATCTTTTTTCAGGAAATGAAAGATCATAAATTTCAGCAAGAATTTGATCACATTAAGGACTTTAGGGTCTATAATGTTGATCAAGAATGGGAACACTTCCTTGAAAAAGTTGATGCTTCTGCTGGTGGCGTATCTAAATCAGATATTCATTCGCAAGATTCATTAAATGCTAATCCTTCGAAAGTCTTCAGATTACCACGTTATTTCGCAGTTATTGCAGCTGGATTATTAGTGCTGATTATTTCAACCATTGCTTTTCTTAACGTACTAAAAGAAGCACCTACGATTGTCCAAGAGCCATCACCAAATTTGATAAAACAGGTTGAAAAAAAGGAGACTCCGAAGGAGATAGCAACACCTCTTCAAGAGGAGTCAGTTGCTATTGAAATGGCACCCCCAGTTGTAATTGAACAAGAAGTCATCTTTGAAAACGAACTTGAGGATGAATATAAAACAGTAGCCGCAAATGAAGTGATAACGCTTGCAGATGGTTCGACTCTTAAAATCTTAACGAGTACAGTTATTAAATACCCAGATTCATTCGAAGGAGCATCTGAAAGATTTATTGATATGAAATCTGGATCAGTTTTATTTGATGTCGTTGAAAACTCGAAAATGCCATTCAAAGTAATGACTGAAAATGCAGGTGTTTCTGTACTAGGGACTACGTTTACTTTAATAGCAGAAGGGGTGATCAATACACTAAATATTATTTCTGGAACAGTGAAATTCTATTCATTAGCAGATGAATCAATTAGCCTTCTCGTCAATAAAGGTGAAGGTGCTATTTTCGATGGCAATGAAATGACTAGTATTGAAGATAAAGTAGAAATAGCATTAGATGAAGTAATACCAGAAGAAGAAGAGTTTGTAGAAGTTGTAGAAAGTGAAGAAGAATTAGAAAAAGTTCCAGAAAAACCTGCCCTACCAACAAGTAAATACGATTTGAAAGGACTTCAGGGCAGTTGGGCTTCATTTTATGGTGAAAATATAGATTTGAAACTCAAGAATATTGACAAATCAATTCGTAACAAGACATTCGAATTTCCTAATAAATATGTTTCATCAGGTCCTGCCGAGAATCTTGGAAAAGCAATCGAATTGCTTCAAAACCATTTTGAGGTTGATTACGAGAAACTAGATGATTGTGAGCATTGCTATAAAATCAACTCTATTAAGGCTAAACAGTAGTAAATAGAGTCAGTAGATTGCTAAGTAAGGTCCAAAGCAGTCTGAAAAGATCTCTCTCAACAAAGTAACAAAAAAATAAGCCCTCTGCACTTAAGAAGAGGACTTATAAAAATACTAAGGGTGTTAATATCTTTTTTCGTTGATCTTATGTAGTGTTTTTGTATAACACTTGAAGCCTAAATGTAAGACATTTATTCAAAAAGTCCTAATAATTTAGTCAGTCCCATTAGTAAATATTTAAAATTTTATAAAAACTAAGGTTTACCCTGACTTTATATAAGCTATTTTGATTGAAATTTGCAAATTAATGATTAACCCTTTAAGACATATTTAGGGGATAGGCTTTTTTCAATTGTCTTATAAACGAAAAGACTCAAATTTTAAAGACTCAATTAAGAACTGTATGTTAGTAGATAGAAAAACAGAATTTCACACTTTAGAACACCTAGGTAACCTTAATGAATCGCAAGCAGAATTTTTATTAAGTGTTTCAACGCTTAAAACACTGCAAAAAGGCGATGTCATCTTTAATGAAGGTGAACTTAAGGACGATGTATATTTACTAGTTGATGGCTCAGTAAAAACCGGTAGCCGGATTGGTGAAGATAAGCTGCTTATAAAAAACATCGTTCATACAGGATCATTCTTCGGAGAGAATATTTTTGCAGGCAATACAACCAGAAAAGAATTTGCTGAAGCATTGAGTGATGTCCAATACTATGAAATTCCAGCTCACCATTTTCGTAAAATGGCTGAGCAAAATCAAGAATTCGCAAATTACATTTTAGACATCATTGTCACTCGTCTATTTGAGCTCGAAGAAAGACTCAAAAATTTTGTATTCAAAAGCGCGAAAGAAAGAATCATGTATTTCATCAAGACAACTGGTGAAAAACGAGGGATAAAAATTGGTTTGGATGAATGTCTCATCAATCATGGCATGTCTCATAAAGAGATTGCTTCTTTAACTGATACTTCAAGACAGACTGTAGCAAGAGTTCTCAGCGAACTTAAGCGAACAAACGTCATCCATTTTAGTCCACGCAAACCAAATAAGATACTGATAAGAGATATGGCTTCACTGTAAGTTTTGCACCAGTAGATTGATTTTTCAATACTGCGATTATCATTTGTCAGCATTGTAAAAAAGTGCTTTACTTAGTTAATACTCGTTTGAGTTTGAACCCTCTACCGCACATACCAATACACTAATTACAGAGCTATAGGCTGAATCTATGATGGAGAATTATACAACTGTACTTCTCAACAGATTGATCAAGTTATACAATAATCAAACCTTCACCTTTTCGACCAATAGTCGTATGCTCATTGGATATAAATCGTGTTCCTGATATCCAAGCTAAAATACTATCTACGGCATGCCAAGAATCAATAGACACTGAGATGTTGAGCGAAAAAAGACTTATCAGTTCTCGTGTGAAACTTTTAATTTTAGTCAAATCTTTCTTTTGATAATGTTTGATTAAAGCCAAAGATTCTACCAAAGCCTTTGGATATACTTCCAGCCATTCCAAATGCTGAAAACTATGCTTTAATTTCATGCCTCTTGCAGTTAGTCCTCCCAAAAACATCGGAGACATGGCTTTTAGCTGCTTGTCACACTCTCTATAGAAAAAATCATTAACCTCACCATAGTAGGCGCTTGGCAAACCCATTGGACAGTCAATACAGACAATCTGTGGATTCAATTGTGTGATGGTATCAACGATGATTGTATCAGCATCTTGCTTTTTTTTAGAGCTTTTAATCATCAATTGATTGTCTACTGACCAGCATATGCAAGTTGTACCAGCGAGTTTAGAACCATAATCAATACCTATGTGTGATATCATATGTTTTCACTTATGTAACAATTATTGTAAGACAAATTAAAAACACTAATGTTCTATTAACTTTGCAACAAAACACACACTTATGCACGCTATTGCATTGATTGCTCATGATGGTAAAAAAGCAGAATTAGTTTCCTTTATCCTTCAAAATAGGGAATTGGTAGATAAGGATTTTTTGATATGTACAGGCACAACGGGGACTCATTTGGATAATGCTGGGTTCACTGTTACTAAGGTACTGTCTGGTCCCAAAGGAGGAGACGCTCAAATTGCAGCTAAGTTGGCTGAAGGCGAAATTGATTTAGTCATCTTTTTTAGAGATCCAATGGGGAAGCACCCACATGAACCAGATGTACAAATGTTGATGAGATTATGCGATGTTCATAACATACCTTTAGCGACTAATCCTGCTTCAGCAGATTTTTGTTTACGCGGATTGAAATCTGGTTATTAATATATGCTTACTGAAGACTATCAAAAGCTTGCACCTAAGATTCCTCATCAACCAGGGGTGTACAAGTTTATTGATAAAACAGATACTATCATATATGTCGGTAAAGCAAAGAATCTTAAGAAGCGCTTATCTTCTTACTTTGGAGTGAAAAAAAATCAAGCATTCAAGACTAGAACAATGGTCAAAAATGCGGATCACTTTGAGTACATAGTTGTAGATACTGAGCACGATGCATTGTTGTTGGAAAACACTTTGATTAAGCGACTTCAACCAAGGTATAATGTAAACCTAAAAGATGGTAAATCCTACACTTACATTTGTGTAAAAAAGGAGCGTTTCCCAAGAGTGTTTTTTACAAGAAAAGTCATTAGAGACGGTTCCGTTTATTTTGGTCCATATACCTCTAAGTTTAAGGCCAAACAGTTGATGGAGGTCGTCCGAAAACTCTTCCAACTGCGAACGTGCAAATTTCATTTATCAGAATCGAATATAGAAGCTGGAAAATTTAAAGTTTGTCTTGAATATCACATCAAAAATTGTAAAGGCGCCTGTGAAGGAATGGAAACAGAAGAGTCATACAATTCTAAAATAGAGCAAATTAAAAATATCCTCAAGGGGCAAGTCAAACCAGTGAAAGATTTTCTCAAAAATCAAATGGTGGATGAGGTAGACAACTTAAAGTTCGAAGCTGCACAAGTGACAAAAGAGCGATTGAGCTATCTAGAAGAGTATCACGCCAAATCAAGTGTAGTCAGCCACACGATACAGGATCTTGATGTTTTTTCTATTTTGAATCAAGAAGACTATGCTTATATTAATTACTTAAAGATCATAAATGGGGCATTGATCAATTCTGATACAGTCGAATTAAAGAAGAACTTAAATGATAATCAAAAAGATTTAATGTCCTTCGGAGTCCAATTTTTAAGAGATAAATTCAATAGTATAGCTCCAGAAATTGTGAGCCCATTTAACATAGACTTATTAGACGAGACAGTTGTACAGACAATTCCTCAACGTGGCGAGAAAAAGAAGTTATTAGATTTAGCACAAAAGAACTTGACTTACTTCGCATTACAGAAGAAAAGAGAAATACTTAATAAGAAAAATAGACAAACATCTGCGGAGCGTATTTTAAAGACGCTTCAATCTGATTTGCAAATGGAAAAATTACCTTTTCATATTGAGTGCTTTGACAACTCTAACATTCAAGGGACACATCCTGTGGCAAGTTGTGTTGTTTTTAAAAATGCAAAGCCCTCTAAGAAAGACTATCGTAAATTCAATATCAAAACAGTTGTTGGTCCAGATGATTTTGCTTCAATGGAAGAAGTCGTGAGTAGAAGGTATACACGTCTACTTAAAGATGAAGAGTCGTTGCCAGACTTAGTAATCATTGATGGAGGTAAGGGACAATTGAGTTCGGCATATCGCATTTTCCAAAAGCTCGGCATTGAAAAAAAGGTAACCCTTATCGGTATTGCAAAAAGACTAGAAGAGATCTATTTTCCTACAGACCCTATTCCGATTTACATCAATAAAAAATCTGAATCTCTCAGACTTATTCAGCATGCTAGGAATGAAGCTCACCGCTTTGCTATAAATTTTCACAGAGATCAACGATCAAGGAATTTCACCAGAAGTGAATTATTAGATATTCCAGGTATTGGATCTAAAACAGTCGAGAAACTGTTTAAGGCGTTTGGATCGGTGAAGAAAATAAAAGAAACACCTGAAAGTGAGCTGGGAAAAGAGGTAGGCAAGTCTGTTGCAAATAAACTCAAAGCATATTTTTCTGAAGAGGAATAAGACAGCTATAGGGGTTAAATCAACTATATAAGGACATGGTCCTAATCTAATTGTGTTATGGCAATGAACGAAATAAATTCCAGTTGATATAGCTCTGTTGGAGAGTTTGGTATTTCAAAAAAAAAGAGCTGCCTTTGGGAGACAGCTCTTAATTGTTTAATTGAGTTTATGGAATTGATCATCCGAGGAAATACCTAATTGCGGCCTGTATCTCCAAATCATGATGTATCTCAGGAATCAAATCATGAAAGAATCGTACATTATCAGGGTTCTCGGTAACCGCCTCTTCTAAGATGGACAAAGAGGTTTTCTTTTGACCTAGTTTATATAAAGCTGCAGCCTTACAATATTGTAATTTATCACTGTATGTATGCTGTTCAGCTTCATCTATAATTAAATATGCTTCTTCAAATAAATTTAGTTTTATTAAAAAGGAAGCGTATTCTTCCCAATACAGATTTTGCTCTGAGCCTTTGATTGCTGCAATGTGATAGAATTTTTTTGCTTTTCTGAATTCACCAATGCTGACATAGCATCTCGCTAGTGTATGGTAATATTCTTCTCTGGTATCATCTAAGTATATAGCTTTGTTGAGAGATTTTATAGCTTCAGCAAATTTCTCTTCTTGCAAATAGCAATTGGCTAGTAAGAAATAAGCTTCATCGTAATATGGATCAAGTTTCAACGCTTTCTTTAGACATATTTCTGCATCATCAAAATAACCTAGATTGAATTGACAATGAGCTATGTTGAGTATGATGTCCGAATCAAATCCAAACCGATCATCAGCTTCTTCATATATGCCTAGCGCTTTTTCGTAATCCTTTAGTTGGAAACAAAGTTCTGCACAATCCAAGTATCCATCTTCAAACATTGGGTCAGTAATGAAAGAATATTCGAAGGCATCTATTGCAAACTTATATTCTCCAACGCATGAGTATGCGTGGCCTAAATTATACCAAGCTAAACTGTTGTAAGGTGTTTGATCGATGATATGTTTGTGAAGGAAAATACTTTCTTCAAAATTCTTAGACAACTCTACACTTTCCCAGATTTGACGAAGTGCTTCTTCATGAGTAGGATCTAGTAACAATGTCTTCTTAAGTGATTGAAACATTGTATCAAAGTCACTCATTTTTTCAAATATATGAGCTTCTGTTAAATAGACTTCAGGAAGATCACTTTTAGAACAAGTTTGCTCAATTTCTTTAATCTGTTCTTGAGCTTCAGCAACTTTACCTAAGTGAAGAAAAAGTTGAATCTTAAATATTTGAATTTCAAAATCATAAGGAGAGATTGACTCTGCTTGTTCTAGCAGATTTAAACTACCGTTGTAATCTCGCTGCTCAAATAATAACTTAGCTTTTAAGAAATAGAAATCGTACCTGAATTGATATTGCACAAGTGCAAAGTCAACGACTTCTATTGCTTTAGTTATTTGAGATTCAGATTTGTAAAGCTCGATTAGATCTAAGTAGGATTTTTCTTCTAGGAAAACTACATTTCCTTGCAACTTCATCGTTTCAAATTCGACCAGAAGGTTGTGTAGGGTAGTTTTTAGTTTCGTTCGATTCGTCATTGATAAATTACTTCCAGGGGATTATCATATTCTGAGGCTAATATATGTATTATTTGATCTAATATTACAGCTCAAAATTATTTTTTTTCCACAATTTGGAAGCATTAAACTTAATTGCCATTTAAAAGAAAACCTTGATAATCAATTGATTATATAATTAAGTATTAACACATTTATTTTCTTCACTTCTCTAATATATTAACTGTCACAGAGAAACATATAGGGTGATTTCATAATCTCTTTATGATAAATTCGATTAATATTTTACCGAAATTTTGATTTTACCATGTAATCGGTCAGAAAATATAGAATTCTGTGCCCAATTGACCAATCTGAAAATTGATAATGCTCCTGATAAAAAACCCTCTAGGCTCAATATTCAACTAATAGTCTTTAATCTAATGACTTATTTTTTTAATCTATTGTTTTCTTCGTTTAAGCTTATTCCACATCCTGCGCTTAAATGAATGTTCTGTTTGAATAAATGTCAACAGGCGCTTAGAGGAGAATTCATTTAACAATCGCTCATACAATTCCTGCTTAAGGGCTAATTTATTTTGATCATATGACATGAATTGATCTACCTTGGCTTTACTTTCTTCTTCAGACAGACTACTAATATTGTATTCATCTATATCGTTCGAATTCCCTAACGTACTTTTCTTTTGTTTGTAGTCATTGTATATAGGCCAAAAAATCTTTGATTCATCTAAAGTGAGGTCCAAGGCTGTAGTCATGTATTCAACATGTAAAGCTTCAATCTCTTCCCGATTTTTTTCTTTGTTTTTACCACCTTGTGCCAGCATTATCGTAGGCATGCACAACAAAAAGATTACAGTATATTTTATCATCTTATGCTAAATTTTAGTCGTAAAAAAATTCAAGATCTATCTCATCGAGATTCTCTTCTAAATAAGCCATAATGAGTTCTTCAGAAATAGTAGATTCTTCTACTAAGTCTAAATCTCTGAGGTCATCAAAAATATAGGGTTCAAAATCATCTAGATTATCATCCACATATGCTTCTATAAAACTGTTGTCTATCTGACTCTTGTCTTGTTTTGTTATGATTGCTATAGCTCCTACCAGTAGTGCAACACTTGCAGCAATACCAATGAGTCTTCTCAAAGGCAGCTCTTTATTCCTTATTCTGCCATCCTTATCGAGATTGATATTTGTCATCAATTCATCAATATATGAATCATTGATTGAGTGCGTTTTAATGTCTTGCTTCAATTCAGCAAGTGTAGGTGCAATTTCCTTCAGCTCTTTTATTATTTCGTCGTTTTTATTCATGACTGTAATTTTTAAGTTGAGAAATTTGATGTTCGATCTTTTTAACCGCATGATGGTAAGAAGCTTTCAATGCTCCTTCAGATGTTTTCAACAGTTTGGACATTTCTTTATAACTCTTTCCATTGTAATATCTTAGTTCAAAAACTAATTTTTGTTTTTCTGGCAGCTTTTGTACTGCTTCATTCAAGGTCCGAAGGATAAAACTTGGCTCTAAAGAGGTGCCGCTTGTAGGAATTGAGATGTGATTTGGCTCAATTGAACTGTTTCTTTGATAGTAAAGTTTCTGCTTATTAAAGTGATTAATAGATTCATTATAAGCTATGCGATACAACCAAGAATACAACGATGATTTACTTTCAAATTTTGATACACCTTTCAATACTTTGATGAGTATGTTCTGCATAACATCATCAGCATCTTGTTTGTATTTTACTATTCTTGAGACTTGGTTGTAGATCACTGTGCCATACGTTTTCATTAATAGCCGACAGCCCTTTTCTATTCCATCTTCACTTGTCAAAAGTTCAAGTATTTCCTTGTCACTTTGATTATTCACATTTACTTTGGGTGTTTAATTTGTTAGACCTTTTTTATAAGATTAGGTTTAATAATGTTTGAATATTTTCAATTTACTCGTTTATTTTAGGACTTTGTATGAGGCTATGAAAAAAGAATTTGCAAAATTTTTGTTTACTAAAGTGTGGGGGTGGCGTGTTGAAGGTGAATATCCTTACCATGTGAAAAAGTTTTTGATCACAGTAGCGCCTCATACCTCATTTCAAGATTTTCCAATTGGCATCTTATTTCGCAACTGGTATGGAGTAAAAATCAATTTTGTCATCAAAGCAGAATTGGGCAATAATCCTATCATTGGGCCATTTATCAGGTGGATGGGAGGCATACCTGTGCAACGCAATAAAGCAACAAATTTTGTCCAATCAGTAGCTAAAAAATATGAAGAGTATGATTCTCTTTATATAACAATTACACCTGAAGGCACGCGCAAAAAGGTAGATAAGTTCAAGTCTGGTTTCTACTATATTGCCAAAGAAGCGGATATTCCAATTCTCCCAATTGTATTTGATTTCGAACATAAAACTCTTAGAATCTTATCGCTTTTCCATCTCAATGACAACAACCCTAAGGAAGACATCCAAAAGTTTGAGAATTTGTATCGTGGATATCTTGGAAAACATCCACAAAATAGTTTTGGCTCTCGCGAACCAACAGAACTGATGACTTAAGCAATCCGTCTGTACACATTGTACAGACACCAAACCTTAAACCTTTGGTAACACTTTTACACTCAAATGATGCGTATATTGATTCTGATGAGACTCATTCATAATTTCATATTGTTTCTGCTACCAGTTTGTGGACTATTAGCACAAATAGAAGAAGATGATAGAAGTGATAAACTCACTCAAATTGGAATTGAACTAGAAGTGACTGTCTATCCTAATCCCGTGATAGATTATTTCAACATATCAACAAATACACCATTTTCCGGTTCCTATGTCCTTAGCAATATGATAGGTAAAAAATTGTCTACTGGCGCACTGTCACCAGACCAAAGTACAGAAGTTATGATAGATAATTATCATAGCGGCATTTATCTGTTGAGCGTATTTGATTCACACGGAAAAAGAAGAACAACTCGAAAGATTTATAAAGAATAGCTTATCCTTAATTATCTTCGGTTTATGTTTGATAACACGAAGAAAAAACGACTTCTTGAATTAACTAAAGCTTTTCTTAAAACTGATGCTACCGCTTTACAAATTGAGCAATTAAGAGAAGTATTGCATTTTCATGAATGGAATTATTCAATAAACAATGACCCCTTAATTTCCGATTTTGAATATGACCAATTATTCAAAACTCTTCAAGCGATAGAGGCAGAGTTTCCAGCACTTATTTCAGCTAATTCACCAACACAACGAGTAGCAGTCGATATTGTAGATAATGCAAGTACGATCAAGCATTTATCTCCGATGTTGTCACTTGATAATTCGTACAATGCAGATGACTTAAAACGTTTTGATGAGAGCATAAAGAAATTGACAGGCATTCCAGTAGAAGAGAATATAGTCTATTGCGTAGAGCCAAAATTTGATGGTGGTAGTGTCGGTATTGTGTATGAAAATGATTTACTGACAAGGGCCGCATCTAGAGGTAATGGTGCACAAGGTGAGGACATGACAGCAAATGCTAAGACACTTCCAACTGTTCCATTATCTGCAGATTTTTCCAAAAACGGCATCCACATTGCAGAGCTGCGCGGCGAAGCAGTGATACACAAAAGTCGATTCAACAAAATCAATACAGAAAGAGAATCGAATGGTAAATCGGTTTTTGCAAATCCTCGAAATGCAGCTGCCGGAGGCCTTCGAATGAAGGATCCAAATGAAACCCGAGAGAGAGGCATAGAGATATTTTTGTTTCAAATTGGCTATGCTGTTGACCAAAATAGGAAAGATATTTTACCCAGTTTAGATTCGCATTTTGATCAGATTAATCTATTGGCAAAACTAGGATTCAAAGTACCTACCGTAGAAAAAAAACTGTGTGTTAATATTCATGAAGTCATTGACTTAATCAAATCTTGGGAAGCCCAAAGAGAAGACTACCCCTACGAGATTGATGGTATGGTTGTTAAAGTAGACAGTCATGCTCTTCAAGTCAAATGTGGTTTTACTCAGCATCATCCACGATGGGCAATAGCCTACAAGTTTAAAGCAAAACAAGCCTCTACCAAACTCTTAGCGATTGAGTATCAAATTGGTAAAATTGGATCTATTACACCTGTTGCAAAACTCGAACCAGTACAATTAGCAGGAGTAACAATTTCATCTGTGTCCCTGCATAATGAAGAATTTATTCAAACCAAAAACCTTAGAATTGGTGATACTGTATTGGTAGAGCGAGCAGGTGATGTCATCCCTTATATTGTAAAAACATTAGAAGATTATAGGAATGGTACAGAACAAGTCATTGAATTTCCAAGGTCTTGTCCTTCTTGCAATTCCACACTAGTTAAGAATGAAAATGAAGCTGCATGGAGATGTACAAATGCACAATGTGACGCACAACAAATGCAACGACTCATTTTTCACGTCTCAAAAAATGCCATGGACATTGATGGATTTGGAAAAGCATTCGTTGAGCTTTTTTATCAAAAAGGATGGCTTAAAGATTTGAGTGATGTGTATAATTTAAACTATAGTGAAATAGCGAGCTTGGAGGGCTTCGGTCAAAAGTCTGTTCAGAATTTAGAAGCTGCAATTAACTTGGCAAAGAAAAATCCAATAAGCAAATTGCTGCATAGCTTAAGTATACATCACTTGGGAAAAAAGGCATCAAAAGTAATCGCAGAACATGTCGAACATGTGTTAGATCTCAAACATTGGTCCAAAGAAGCATTTACGGAAATCAAAGATATCGGCCCTGTTGTTGCCGAAAATGTCGTTTCATTTTTCAGCCAAGAAGAAAATCTAGAGCTGCTTCAAAGAATGGAATCATATGGAGTTAACCTTAGTCAAACGGAGGCGGACAAACCTTTACTTGTCGCTGAAGATGCACCTCTAGTAGGTAAGACTATTTTATTTACTGGGTCATTACAAAATATGTCTCGAAAAGAAGCACAAGAAATGGCGACTATAGCTGGAGCAAAAAATATAAGTGCTGTAAGCAAGAACTTAGACATACTTGTGGCTGGAGAGAAGGCAGGCTCAAAATTGAAAAAAGCTCAAGCGATTGATACGGTCCAAATATTAACAGAAGCAGAATTCTTACTTTTGATAAATGGATAAGACAATACTTTTAATAACCATGATGTGTTTGCTAATGGCCTGTAAAAATAATACAATTGAGTCACAAGAAGCTGTTACAGAGAAACACGATAATGAACTAAACGTAATAGAAAAGCCATCAGTAGCACAGACTTTTAAAACACCAGATGGTTGGCAAGAATTAACTAATGATACTTCTGACTATGTGACAGATATAAGGTATGCCACAACAAATAATTTTGTCAATGAAATAATGTACGATTGTGGTAAATGTTTTTTGAGAAATCAAGCAGCAGATGCACTACATAATGTTGCCAGACAATTGATGAAGAAAAATCTAAGGATAAAGCTCTTTGATTGTTATCGACCTGGTCCTGTACAGCAGAAACTCTGGGATAAAGTTCCAAATGCAAGTTATGTGACACCACCTTGGAGAGGCTCACAGCACAATCGTGGAGTGGCAGTAGATTTGACTATAGTCGATGCAAATAATAAGCAGTTAGATATGGGCACAGAATTTGACTTTTTTGGAGAAGAAGCTCATCATACCTATACCAAGCATTCAGATGAGATTCAGGAAAATAGGACTTTGCTTAAAACACTAATGGAGCAAAATGGATTTGCTCCTATCCGCACAGAATGGTGGCATTATTCTATAGCGGAGCTCAACCACTTGGAAGTGTCCCAATGGGAATGGGAATGCGACTGACAAATTCAAAAGAGAATTCATAACAATACGCCAACTATTGGCGTTTAAACTATCTTTGTGCTCTTGTTATAAAACCGAGAAGTTAAAATATGGAAAACCAGCAGAATTCAGATGTTGCAGCGGTAGACGCCTTGGCTAAGTCTTACAATGAATTAGTCAATGAGATTGGTAAAGTCATCATTGGGCAGAAAGATGTCGTTAAGAGTGTTGTCATTTCATTATTTAGTAATGGACATAGTCTATTGGTCGGTGTGCCAGGCTTGGCAAAAACATTGTTAGTTAGTACAATATCCGATGTTCTAGATCTTGATTTCAAACGGATTCAATTTACCCCTGATTTGATGCCGTCGGATATCACTGGTTCTGAAATTTTGGATGAAAACAGAAATTTCAAATTCAATCATGGCCCGTTGTTTTCTAATATCGTATTGGCCGATGAGATCAATAGAACACCTCCTAAAACGCAAGCGGCATTGCTAGAGGCGATGCAAGAAAGATCTGTAACTATTGCTGGAACGAAACATATTTTACCAAAACCATTTTTCGTTTTGGCGACACAAAATCCGATTGAGCAAGAAGGAACATATCCTTTACCAGAAGCTCAGCTTGATAGATTTATGTTCAATATTCCTCTTGACTATCCTAGCTACGAAGAAGAAGTGGAAGTTGTGAAAAATACGACGACCAATAGAGATGTTAACTTAAGTAATATTTTGACTGGTGCACAAATAATGGAGTATCAACAGCTGATCCGTAAGATTCCAATCGCTGACAATGTACTTGAATATGCTGTTAATCTTGCGGCTAAAACTCGTCCAGGCACAGATCGAGCCACTGACCAAGTGAAAAATTATATATCGTGGGGAGCTGGTCCAAGAGCATCTCAATATCTTGTACTTGGGGCTAAATGTCATGCTGCAATTGCTGGCAAATATTCTCCAGATATTGAGGATGTGAAAGCTATAGCAAATTACGTGCTTCGCCATAGAATTGTGCGCAATTATAAAGCAGAAGCAGAAGGAATTTCAGAAAATGACATCATCGAAGCATTGTTATAATCAATTGATTATCATTAATATTTAAGATCTTATTCCACCATAAATTGAATTTTTTACATCTAAGGAGTATAAGCTTACTTATGGTTTCTATTACAATGCAATATAGAAGCACTATATTCAATGTTTAACCAAAAATTTAGATGATTCAGACAGTTATCAAATTTGCTTTTTTATTTTCAATTTTGGGGATTTTTGCCTGTAGCAACGATGTGGTAAGAGGCCCTGCAAAAGCCAAACCGAAAGCTTTTGGTAAAATGAATGATGTTGTCGTTCTCACAGAAAAGTCGATTTGGGAAGGTGCAGTAGGGGATAGCATTCGCTATTATTTTGCTGGAGAATTTCCAGTAACACCAAGACCGGAACCTCTATTTGATCTGAAGTATTATCCGACAGAGAAAATTGAGTATGAAGACGCACTGAGAGAATTGCGGACTTATATCGTTGTTGTTGACTTGAGTGATGAAGAAAGTGCGACAACCAGAATGCTCAAGAAAGATCTCGGAAATGAGAAATTTGCACGAGCAAAATCTGATCCCAATTACACAACGTCTCTTGGTAAAAATAAATGGGCAACAAATCAAATCTTAATCTACGTCTTTGGAAATAGTCATAATGAATTGTTTTCACTTATCAGAGATAATTTTCCAGCAGTAGCTACTCGAATAAAAAATCATGATGCGCAACAATTAGCATCACTTACTTATGCGGCAGGAGACAATCTTGGCTTATCTGAAGAAATTAAAAACAGATACGGATTTGATATAAGAATTCCGGCAGATTTTTCAGTTGCTTTGGACGATAAACAAAATAATTATTTTTGGTTGATTAAAGACATGCAGGGAATTGGTGCAATGTCCATAACCTTTAGCGAATACCCATATAAAAATACAGAACAACTTTCTAAAGAGAATTTTAAGATAATCAGAAACAAGCACGGCAACGATCGGAATTATTCTGGAGAAACCAGCTCAACTATGTTAATCAATGATATTGATATGCCGGTCCTCGAATATTCATTTAACAAAAATGGTTCATATGGTAAAGAGTTTAGAGGCATATGGGAGTTGAACAATGATTTTATTGGTGGACCATTCATTAGCTATCTTTTTATTAATGAAAAAAAGAACACCGTCTTGTTTGTTGATACATGGGTAATGGCACCCGGAAAAACCAAAAGAAGGTATCTGCAGCAACTAGAATTGATCGTAAAAGGCAAATAATATTTATTCTATTCCCTTTTTCTTCCTTCATGTCTTCCAAAACCATTTGTTGGCATAAAAGATGTACTACTTTTAACTTGCTATTGGTGCAGACTTTGGTTTTATATGCTAAATTTTAACTATATGTTTTTATCGAAAACTTTTAGGAATAAAAAGAACTCCATTTCTATTTTATTGATATGTGCATTCGTTTGGCTTGCAAACTCTAATAATCCGCCAAATGAACGTTCAGGAGCACCTGGTGAACAAACATGTGCCTCAGCTGGTTGCCATGCTAACCAAAGTGATACGATAGAAGGAGATATTTCTCTACTTGGATTTCCGGAAGTACTAGATGCCAACATTACGTACAATTTGACCATTCAAATGGTAAGAACAGCTGGAGATCCACAACTTGGTGGATTTCAGATGACTGCAATTTCAGATAGCTTGTCTGCTGGGATATTTTCAAATCCAGGAATCTCATCCACAATATCTGAATCCAGTGGAAACATGTATGTCGAGCACGATAATGGTGCAATGGAGTTTTCTTCGGATACCATTCTATATACAGTAGACTGGCAATCTCCAGCTGACATCAGTTCAAATGAAGTGACCTTTTATTTTGTAGGTAACTTTGTAAACGGCGACGGAGGGATTAGTGGTGATAAGACAGTCGCAGATTCAATAAAAGTATCTGGACTTCTTATCATAGATGAAGACGGCGATGGCTTCACCTCTGATGTGGATTGTGATGATACCAATGCAGATGTGAATCCTGACGCTATGGAAATTGTTGGCAATAGTGTCGATGAGGATTGCGATGGTATCGTACAAGTTGACTTGGATATGGATGGCTTTACACAGGATCAAGATTGCAACGATGAAGACTCGAATATAAATCCGAATGCAATGGAGATTCCAAATAATGATGTTGATGAAAATTGTGATGATGTGATAGCCGTAATTGATGAGGATAATGATGGATTCAACTCGGACGAAGATTGTGATGACATGAATCCTGATGCAAATCCAGGAGCAACGGAGATACCAGACAATGACGTTGATGAAGATTGTGACGGTACTGCACAGACAACAGAGCTTGTAGATGCAGATATGGATGGCTTCACCTCTGATGTGGATTGTGATGACATGAATCCTGATGCAAACCCAGGAGCAACAGAGATACCAGACAATGATGTTGATGAAGATTGTGATGGTACAGTCCAGATGACAGAACTTGTAGATGCAGATATGGATGGCTTCACCTCTGATGTGGATTGTGATGACATGAATCCTGATGCAAACCCAGGAGCAACGGAGATACCAGACAATGACGTTGATGAAGATTGTGATGGTACAGCCCAGATGACAGAACTTGTAGATGCAGATATGGATGGCTTCACCTCTGATGTGGATTGTGATGACATGAATCCTGATGCAAACCCAGGAGCAACAGAGATACCAGACAATGACGTTGATGAAGATTGTGATGGTACAGCCCAGATGACAGAACTTGTGGATGCAGATATGGATGGCTTTACTTCTGATGTGGATTGTGATGACATGAATCCTGACGCAAATCCAGGAGCAACAGAGATACCAGACAATGATGTTGATGAAGATTGTGATGGTACAGCCCAGATGACAGAACTTGTGGATGCAGATATGGATGGCTTTACCTCTGATGTAGATTGTGATGATACGAATCCTGATGTCAACCCTGGAGCCATAGAAATATTCAATAACGAAGTGGACGAAGATTGTGACGGTACTGCACAGACAACAGTTACAGATGTTGATATGGATGGCTTCACCTCTGATGTGGATTGTGATGATCTAGATCCAAATGTGAATCCAGGTGCCGAGGAAATCCCTAACAATAGCGTAGATGAAAACTGTGATAGCATAATAGCCATCATAGATGAAGATAATGACGGTGTAAGTTCTGCGATTGACTGCGATGACAACGATCCAAATGTGAATCCATTTGCTGAAGAAATTCCAAATAATGGCATCGATGAGGATTGCATGGATGGAGATTTAATTGTGCTAGTAGACAATGATAATGACGGATTTTTAAATGATGTAGACTGTAATGATGATGATCCTTTGATTAATCCAAATGCTGAAGAAATACAAAACAATGATGTCGATGAAAATTGTGATGGTACTGTATTAGTTATCGATGAGGATGGAGATGGCTTTAATTCAGATGACGATTGTGATGATACCAATGCAGCGATAAATCCCAACGCCGTAGAAATCCCAGGAAATAACATGGATGAGAATTGTGATGGTTTTGATCCACTCAGCAGTGATTCAGTCTTGCAAGGAATCATCAAAGATTTTAATGGTGAAACAATCCCAAATGTCACCGTCAATTTATCTAATGGACAAAGTCTTGTGACGGATTCAACAGGTGTGTTTGTTTTTGGAGAGATTAGCTCTTTTGATGGATTAACTGTCAGTTTCTCTAGAAATGATAATATTAGAAATGGTATTTCTAGTATCGATATAGTTCAAATAGTTAACCACCTACTTGGCGTTGTATCATTTACAAATAACTTACAAATTCTTGCTGCAGATACCAATGGCGATGGCAATTTGACAGGATCGGATCTCGTGATTCTAAGAAATGCAATTCTTGGTCTCATAGATGAATTTCCGACTAGAGAGAGTTGGGGTTTTTCACCATCAACATTTACTCTTGATATGTCACCAAGCGTTTCATTTGATATCGAAGCATATAAGGTGGGGGATGTGACTGGAGATGCAGATCCTGGAAATAACTAGGCCGACTGAATAACTATTGAGTTAATTCTATTGAATTCTATCCGACATTGTTATATTTTGGTTCACGGAATGGAAGGCCAGTACAAAGACATACACAAAGTTAAATTAGAAGAAATCTCTTCTGATGGTGAACAGTCATATAAAGTGCATTGTCCTTCTTGTGAAGCAACTATCTCAGCAGCAAATATGTATATAGTAGACAAAATTGCTAAGTGCGATTCTTGCGATTCACTGTTTCCATTAGACATCAAAAAATTAAAAGAGGAACCATCATCCAAACAAGATCTAGTAGAAAGACCAAGTAATGTCACAGTAACCCATAGTGGTGTCTCAAAAGAAATAGAAATTAGAGATAAGAAAGGAATCAAATGGTTTTTAGGAATTCTATACCTGATTTCTGCGCTTTTATTACTGATTCTTTTTAAAAAAGGTTTCAATGAGATGAGCATAACCTTAAATGTTATTGCTTGGTCGTTTACACTTTGGTATTCCTATATATATAGAAGCTTAACACAGAAGATTTTTATAGACGTTGATGGCCATAGCTTGATAATGGAATACGTTCCTTGGTTCTTTACTCGAAAGAAAGAAATTGATGTAGACACTATAAAAGAAGTTTATGTCCAAAATGTTGGCGACCCATATGGTACGGGGGCTGAGTATCATCAAGTCCGTTTGCGCATCGATAAAGGCGATGGCATAGAAGAAATCAAATTGATGCCTTGGACAATGCAGAGCCTTCATGAAGCCACATATGTCAAGCAACAACTTGAGGATTATTTGCAGAAACAATCTTAAATAAGATAAGTAAGAAAAAACGCCGTAGGTGCGATATTTTAATAGCACGGTACGAAGTACGTGCGAAATCGTTGCAAAAAAGCTCTATTTGGCGGGATTTTTGGTTAAAATCATGACAAATGTAATTTCAATAGTATTGCTTCTGAGGACACAGTCCTCAAAGAACGACATCTAAGGTGAAGGAACTGAGGCTCAAGAACACAAATCAAGAGGCACCAAGACCTTCATTTCATAAGTTAAACTGAGGCAAAGGATTTGTTCCTTTTGCCGAACTCTAGAATACAAATCGAATACTCATTTACTCATTTACCCAATCTCTCATTCCTTCATTCTCTCATCGATCACCCCACAAAACTCAAACTCTTCTCAATAAACTTACTCATGTCTTCTCCTTTGAGCATGTTTTGATTGAGTCTGGCAAGATCATATAAGTAGCTAGCAAATCCTTCCTTCCGTTCAGCTCCTTTCATTTTCAATAACTTTTCTGCTATCAAAGGATGATTGGTGTTCACAACCACATTGTGTGAGTCAGGCATCATGCCCATATCCATTCCTTGCATGCTTTGCATCTCCTTCATTCGTCTCATGAATTCTGGCTTAGTAATGACAACAGGATGATCTTCTGGAGATAATGCTTTCAGTGATAACATGCCACCATTTTGGCCGAGCGCAGATTCAAAGAAATTTTTGACTTTATCTTGTTCTTTCTCATTCAATACAGATTCTCGTGTTTCTTCTTTCTGAACCAGATTATCAACGGTATCACTATCTACGCGTACAAAGGTGATATCACCAACCTTCGATTCTAAATGTTGTAAAAAATGATTGTCAATCATGGTATTGAATACCAACACATCATAGCCGTAGTTCTTAGCAGACTCAATGTAGCTGTGATGCTCAAGTGGATTATTCGTGTACAGACTGATGATTTTATTATGCTTATCTGTCTGAATCGGCTTTATTTTTTCTTTGTATTCCTCGATTGTAAAATACTCGTTAGAAAGATTTTCCATTAAAGCAAATTTGACAGCTTTGTCATGAAATTTTTCTTCTGTCAACATACCGTATTTAACGAATGTGCCAATCTCTGACCACTTTGATTGATATTCTTCACGATCTTTCTTAAACAGCTTGGCTAATTTTTCTGCTACTTTCTTAGTAATGTATGAAGTGATTTTCTTTACGTTAGAATCAGACTGCAAATAACTTCTAGACACATTCAAGGGAATATCTGGAGAGTCAATCACGCCGTGTAAGAGTGTCAAAAATTCTGGTACAATTTCTTTGACATCATCAGTCACATACACTTGATTACTGTATAACTGAATTTTATTTTTCTGAACCTCCATTGAATTATTCAGCTTTGGAAAATATAAAATACCAGTTAGGTCAAATGGAAAATCAATATTTAAGTGAATCCAAAATAGTGGTGGTTGACTAAACGGATACAATTCTCTGTAAAAGTTTTTGTAGTCTTCTTCCTTTAGCTTCGTCGGTTTCTTTTTCCAAGCAGGACTGGTGTTGTTGATCAGGTTGTCTACTTCAGTCTCGATGGAGGTTCTGTCATCACCTTCGCCCTCGTAAGAAGTTTCTGTCTTTGTGCCAAAGCGAATTTGTATCGGTAAAAACTTACAGTACTTATCAAGCAGATTTTGAATTCTTGTCTCTTCTAAAAACTCTTTGCTATCATCACTAATGTGCAAGATGATGTCTGTTCCTCTTTGCTTTCTCTCCCCTTTTCCAATTTCATAATTAGGATCACCTTCACATACCCACTTGACTGCTTTACCAGATTTTTTATAAGATCGGGTGACAACTTCAACCTTGTCTGCAACCATAAATGCAGAGTAAAACCCTAGGCCAAAATGCCCAATAATATTTGCTTCGTCCTTATATTTTTTTAAAAAATCTGTTGCAGAAGAGAAGGCGACTTGATTAAGGTATTTCTTCACCTCAGCTTCTGTCATGCCGATACCTTGATCACTGATGGTCAAAGTTTGATTTTCTTTATCAATGCTGATATCAATCATTAAATTATCTACCTCAGTTGATACCTCTCCTTTAGATACAAGAGTCTTGAGTTTAGAACTTGCATCGACAGCATTAGAGACCAATTCTCTAAGAAATATCTCCTGATCTGAGTATAAGAATTGTTTGATGATTGGAAAGATGTTTTCCGTTTGTACTGAAATTTGACCCTTCTCCATGTTTATATTATTTGAAACGTTTTATCAATTGATTGTTTACAAGTGCATAGGTGTCAAAGCGTATGCCAGTTGTCAATGTCTGTCAATTTGACATAAATTACTTCGCGGTTTAGTAAAGTTGTCATCATTTGGGTTGTTTTCAGCAATACTGATAGGACTCAAAAAGGGCAAACCAGATGCATACACAATTCATCCCGATTGATTTTATTTCTTCCACATAGCAATCGATAGAACAATGTTTTATGCAAGAAAAATTCAAGACTAGTGAAAATATTTCTACAAAAATTACCGTAACCTGTAAGTTACTTATATATTTGGGTAAACTTAAAGTTACGTATTTATGAAAACTGAAATAAAACGAAATTGGATTTATAGTCAATCCTCTCAAGAAATATGGGAATATCTTACCAAAGCAGAGCTAATTGAAAAATGGTTGATGCCTAATAATTTCATACTAGAAGTTGGACATGAATTTGAGTTTACATCAAATCCAATACCTTCTTTAGGTCTGAATGGAACATTCTATTGTAAAGTTGTAGAAATTGTTCCCTTTAAGAAACTTGTATATAGTTGGAAAGGAGGTTTGAGCAAAGCAAATCCAACTCTTGACACAATTGTAGAATGGACTTTAGAAAGTAAAGAGGATGGCACTGAGCTGAAACTTGTTCATAGCGGATTTAAGGATGAAAATGCGTCAATTCTTGATGCCATGTTTCATGGTTGGGACGAACATATTCAAAAAATGATTACGAATTTAAATTCTAATTAAATGTCAAGATCAAACCTTGATGTCTTCCAAGTAATTGCCGATCCATCTCGAAGAGAGATATTAAGTATGCTTACTAAAGATACTCACAACATAAACTCATTAGCTGAGAATTTTAACATGAGTAGACCTGCAGTATCAAAACACATTAAAATTTTACACAATGCTGGATTTATATCAATTCAGGTGATCGGTAGAGAAAGACATTGCAATTTGAATCAGAAAGGTTTTACCGAATTAAAAAATTGGTTAAAACACTTTGATAATTTCTGGAATGACAAACTACAAAATCTCGAAAAAGCTGTGCATAAAGAAAAGCCCTGATTCATATTGGATATTCTATGTACAGGTATAGCAATATTTACATCAGAAAACTATTTGAAAACAATGAACGACGATAGATAGAAGTGACAGATTATATTGAGCCGAAGAAGTTTTTGTAATTACTCAATAAGACTTCTAAGGTTGCAATTGATAGGATCTTGTCTGCTCACCTTCTTTTTCAAATATGGTTGCAACAAAGTTAGACGGAGAATAAATATGTAAGGAAATGGCCGTTTCCGTTTCTGATGCATTACCTAATCTATGAATACAGATGTCATCGTCTATATAACTGAATTCTCCAACAGTTATGATGCTCGTTTGTTTGGGTTTTAATTCTTGACAAAATCTTTCTTCATTAAGATTACCTTGAATTGGATAAACAAGACAGCCATTTGAAGGATGATTATGAATGGGGCTTTTTTGGCCTGGATTCCAGCCGATAAGTACAACGTCAAAATCTTTGATGCGATGTATCAACTTTCGAGAATAATGTTCATCAGAGAATTCTGCGTTTGATACCCCTTCATCTATATGTGTCAGAATCGAATTTATTAATTGATCACCCTGATGTGACAAGTTGTAATCTGGCAAATTTTCAATCAAAGATTTAAGCTGAATAAACATGTTAAATTAGTTTTTGAACCACATAGAAGAATAGATACATAGATTACCTTTTTAAAATTGTAATATGTAAGGTATTTGAAATTATTGAGATTTATACGTATAAATGACGATATTCATTTTACAAGAATTATAAACTTCGCTGATGAAAATAGTACATGACTTCGCATTTATGACACCGTTTGGTATTGCAGTATTTTTTGTAATTGTGTTTTTGGTAACAAAGACTATAATTATATGATACTCCTATCTGCCTTCGACGGAGAACTCATAAATTTTGTACTTCTAGGCGTAATTGTAATTGCTATCGGGAGTATATTAAGATATTACAGACAACCTTACGTCATCGCTTACATTTTGGCTGGAGTTTTAATGGGCAAGCACGGGATGGAGATTCTTACTGATGAAGTCGCCATTCATTCGTTGGGTGAGTTCGGATTAATTCTATTGCTATTTTTTATTGGCATGGAAATAAGCTTACCCGACTTAATTAAGAATTGGAAAATTCCCACATTTGGCACTTTACTTCAAGTTATAGCGAGTATAGCTTTGGTAGGAGTACTAGGATGGTACCTGAATTGGGGTATAAACCAAATAATTATTTTGGGATTTATCATCAGTTTGAGTAGCTCAGCAGTAGTCATTAAATTATTACAAGACAACAATGAGAGTCAAACCAAGATAGGTCAAAGTGTGATTAGTATTCTGCTGATGCAAGATATATTAATAGTACCAATGCTGATAATTACTAATTATCTTGGTGGCAAAACACCTACCACACAAGAAGTATCATTACAGATAATAGGAGGGATCATCATTATTTCGATAATCATTTTCATTATAAGGAAGAAGGAGTTTTCATTGCCGTTCACCAAAACCTTGAAAGATGACCGTGAGCTGCAGATCATCATTGCCTTTATTGTTTGTTTAGGTTTTTCATTGTTGACGGCATTGTTTGGTTTGTCGGCAGCACTAGGCGCTTTCGTAGGAGGCATGGTTGTACACGCCTCTCGTTCAACGGAATGGTTTGAGGATAGCCTTCACTCGTTTCGGGTAATATTTGTTGCACTTTTTTTTGTATCAATTGGAATGTTGATCGATATTGAATTTTTAATCACAAATTGGGAGATTGTCTTATTAATTCTATCAGCGGTATACATCAGTAATCATTTTATCAACGCTGCTGTAATACATTACTTCGGTCGGAATTGGAAAAATAGTTTGTATGGGGGTGCATTATTAGCACAGATTGGAGAATTGAGTTTTATCTTAGCTTCAAGCGCATTTTTCGCAGAAATAATCTCTGATTTTGATTATCAATTGACAATCATTGTTATCTCTTTGACGCTGTTGATAAGTCCTTTTTGGATTGGAATGACAAAAAAAATAGTAAAAATAGAAAGCCCAATAACACAAAAACCACATTGATGAAAGTAGTCCATGACCTCAGCTTTATAATACCACTAAGTATTGCAGTATTCTTTGCAATTGTATTTTTACAATCCGGATTAGATAAAGTGATCGATTGGAAAGGTAATAAGAGTTGGATCACTGGTCATTTTAAGGATACCTTCTTAAGTCCGATGGTTCCTTTAATGTTAGGCGTAGTGACCGTTTCTGAACTTCTTGCTGGGGCATTAGCGGCCTTTGGAGGTGTATATTACATTATATATCGATCTACATTTTGGATCGAGCAGGCGCTGATTCTATCGATTTTGTCGTTATTGATGCTCTTATTTGGGCAGCGAATTGCGAAAGACTATGATGGCGCTAAAACAATAGCCATCTACTTTGGAGTAGCGATAGTCAGTGCAATAGCTTTAATGAAGTAGTTTTTGGCTATATAACGTCAAAAGCTTTCACCAAAGAAGTCAATAATCCTGGCAACCATATCCAAAACCAAGAATTGAAGAAAATTAACCAGATTATCGTCAATATGAGGAAAACCAGGAATGCTCCCCAATATTTTTTCTTAGACGTTTGTACCTCAGCCATATCATTCTATTTTGCTGTAAAAGTAATATTTATAAAGCATTCATGCATTAGCTAGATAACTTTATCTTTGCTGCTTCAAATAAAGAAAACGATGGATTTTAAACAGTTGATTTCGCACTGTAAAGAATATGGCTTCATTTTTCAATCAAGTGAAGTATATGATGGACTAGCAGCAGTATATGATTACGGCCCTAATGGCGTAGAGCTTAAGAACAACATCAAGAACTACTGGTGGAAAAGTATGGTCAATATGCACCAAAATATCGTTGGGCTTGATGCCGCGATTTTTATGCACCCGAAGGTTTGGAAAGCTTCAGGCCACGTTGATGCCTTTAATGACCCATTGGTTGACAATAAAGATTCCAAAAAGAGATACCGAGCAGATCAATTGATCGAAGGCTATTGTGAGAAAATTGAGGCCAAAATCAAGAAAGATGTAGATAAGGCGAGAAAGAGATTTGGTGACGAATTCAACGAACAGGAATTCCGTACGACTAACGGGAGAGTCATGGATCGTCAAAAACGCATCGATGCCATTCTCGGTCAATTGGCTGACAACATGCGAGATGAGAATATGGAAGGTCTCAAAAATCAGATTGTCGAATTAGAAATAGCGTGTCCTGAAAGTGGGTCAAGGGATTGGACTGATGTCAGACAATTCAATTTGATGTTCAATACCCAACTCGGAAATATCGCTGGCGAGGAAGGAAAGCTTTATCTCAGACCAGAGACGGCTCAAGGTATATTTGTCAATTTCTTAAACGTTCAGAAAACAACGAGACAGAAAATACCATTTGGAATCGCACAGATCGGGAAGGCATTTCGAAATGAGATTGTCGCTAGACAGTTCATCTTCAGAATGCGAGAGTTTGAGCAAATGGAAATGCAATTTTTTGTTCCACCTGGAGCAGAGATGGAGTGGTACAATTACTGGAAAGAGACCCGAATGAACTGGCACCTAGCCCTAGGGACACCTCACGATAAACTAAGGTATCACGATCACGATAACTTGGCTCACTATGCTAATGCCGCTTTGGATATTGAATACGAATTCCCATTTGGCTTTAGAGAATTAGAAGGTATCCACTCTCGTACAGATTTCGATTTGAAAAGCCATCAAGAATTGTCAGGAAAGAAATTGCAATACTTTGACCCTGCTAGAAATGAAAACTATATTCCTTATGTCGTAGAAACTTCGATAGGTTGTGATCGGATGTTTTTGGCAATGATTA